>Ga0310786_10000130_pt1 | contig 123378 bp, 74 predicted proteins | sample AusTroGonzalo_MG_FD_203881 | JGI IMG/M metagenome (GOLD analysis project Ga0310786, IMG submission 203881) | Bovine rumen microbial communities from tropical cattle in Woodstock, Queensland, Australia - Gonzalo_03 (v2) (version 2) | ecosystem: Host-associated > Mammals > Digestive system >...
GGCAAACGCTCCGCGAGCGAGCGGATAGGAGCATACTTCTCGTATGTGACTATGCGTGAGCGATGCGGTAGAGCCGCATAAGTGCCGCTATACTCGCTCATCCCAACAGGGTGAACATATCGTAAGGTACACGCCCCTGCCAACTCTCTGCCGCCTTCACCCCCAGCGCATAGCACACGATGGGTGCGAGGTCGGTATTCACGTACTTGCCGGGGGTGCCCTGCTTCACCGTCTTGCCGGCGATGGCGAAGGTCACGTTGCGCTCCACTTTACTGTTTTTGCCGTGGCCTGTGCCGTCCTGCAGATAGCGATGGCCGTGATCGGTGCAGAAGATGAAGAGGGTGTCTTCCGCCATACCCGCCGCGTCGTAAGCAGCGTACAGTTTGCCGATGAGGCTATCGACGCGGGAGACAGCGCGTGCGTAAGCTTGCTTGTTGTAGCCGTAGCTGTGCCCTGCGGAATCCACCTGATTGAGGTGCATATAGACGAGCTGATAGTCCTTCTTGCCCTGCTCGGTAGTCGTGGCATCGATGATTCTTTGCACCGTGACCGCGTCACGAAGAGCATAGTCGGGATCGGCGAAGCTTTCGAAATCCGTGACTGCCTCGATATGTGCCTTCAGATCGGCGTCGCCGATCGTTTCCTTGCCGTCCACGATGTCGATGAGCGCCTGACAATCGGTATTCTTCTTGATCATTCGATTCGCATCGAGAGACGCTTCGATCGTGCCGTTATTGACCGCATCCCAAGTGCAGGAGGAGATCGCCTTCCAAGTGGGATTCGCGTCCAAGCAAACCTTCATAAAGGAAGGATACTTCTCATTCGCTTGCTTGCCCTTTGCGAGATCTTTATTGGCGCTCTCCCCGGTGATCTCGTGATATGGGGGGCGCACGCCGTGGAACATACTCGTCCAGTTCTGCGCGCTGATGGTCGGATAGACCGCGATGCCTTCGTAGGTGACGGAACCATTCAACTGCACGCCGCTCGTGGTGGTGACGCCGTCCACGAAGAGCTTCTTGAAGTTCGGCAAAGAGCCCTCGTCGTCGTCCAGCATCTCGCCGGGATAAGCGCCGCACCCGTCCACGCCGATGATGACGACGCGATCATACTGCCCTTGCGCTTCCTTGAGCTGCGCGTCGGTTGGTAGGATGCCCGTCGCGAAACGATTGAATACGAGTGACGAGAACACGGACACCGCGACGACTGCTAAGATCAAAAGAAAAGAGGTGACCGCGATCGCGATCGTCCTCCCTTTATGCGCCTTGATAGCCGCACCGAGTTTAACAAAGAAATCTTTCATATATAACTCCTTATTCATAGTAATCCACCTACTTCGGTTGGCGTCGGAGGCGGCACGCGAGGCTCTTACTCCCCCGCGGATGAGCGAGGAGAGTGGTGCTTAGGCAAACGCTCCGCGAGCGAGCGGATAGGAGCATACTTCTCGTATGTGACTATGCGTGAGCGATGCGGTAGAGCCGCATAAGTGCCGCTATACTCGCTCATCCCAACAGGGTGAACATATCGTAAGGCACACGCCCCTGCCAGCTCTCTGCCGCCTTCACGCCGAGTGCATAGGAAATGATCGCAACCATATCGGTCTCCACGAACTTACCGGGCGTGCCCTTCTTCACAGTCTTACCCGCAATGGCGAAGGTGACGTTGACCTCGAGGTCGGTATTCTTGCCGTGATTCTTGTGGCCGCCGGGGAGTCTGTGACCGTGGTCGGTGCAGAGGATAAAGAGGGTATCCTCGAGCATACCCGCATTTGCATACGCGGTATACAATCTGCCGATCAATTCATCCACGCGATAGACCGCCTGCTGATAAGCGGGCTTACCATAGCCGTAGTTATGACCGGTGTGGTCCACTTGATCCAAATGCATATAGACGATCCCGTACTTCTCCTGACCTTCCGGTGTGATGGTCTCTTCGATGATGCGTTGCATCGTCAAAGCGTCGCGCATCGCGACCGTCTCGTCTTCCTCACCGAATGCGGTCTGCATCGAGAGGAAATACTCTCTCAACGAAGAGATCCCGGGGACGTCGTCACGAATGGGCGCTTCCACGTACGCGGTCATCTCCGTATACTTTTTGTTACTTGTATTCTTTACCACGACCTTTTTCCCGTTCTCGACCTTGTAATTCTGTTGGCACTCAAGGTCGGTTACAGGTGAATACATGGGTTCTCCATTCAAGAACTGCTTGATCTGGTCGGTATCGGAATTGTACTTAACGATACGCTTGTCGTCCTCGATGATGCCATTATTCACGCCGCGCCAAGTGCATACGGAGAGCACATCCTTCCCATCGGGATATTGATCGAGATACTGCTTGATGAAGGAGGGGTACTTCTCGGAATCGGTTTTCTGACCTGCTTCGACCCTTTGGTTCGTATCCTTGAAGATGAATCCATGGTACACGGGGCGCACACCGTGGAACATCGCCATCCAGTTCTCACAGCTGATGGTCGGATAGACCGCAGTGCCCGTATAAGTAACGGAGGCATTCACATTCGTATCGAACATTTTATCGAAGTTCGGCGTTTCCATATGGCTGAAATAGTCGCCCACGCCGTCCACGCCGATGATGACGACGCGCTTATACTGTCCTTTCGCCGCCGCAAGCTGCGCGTCGGTCGGGACGTAGCCTTCCGAGAAACGATTAAACAAGAGCGAATTCAGCAGACAAAGGGATACGATCACGAGGATGAGTACTACGGAAATCACCGAAATCACGATGGTTTTCTTCTTGTTTGCTTTGATCTTTTCTCCGAGTTTCTTAAAAAAGTTTTTCATAAGAGCCCTCCCCAAAAAAGCTACATGTATTATAACGTATTTTGCAAAAATAATCCAGCCTATTTGTGAAAAAAAATTCACATTTGAGACGGCGGATAGCAATGCATATACTTCGCCGTCTCAAATATGAATCATTGGCGTTGGTTCTCTTAAACAAAATACAATATATATCCCCATTTATCCGAATAAATTTGACTTCAAAGAATAGATATGGTTGTGCCTTCTTACCTCGCCCCATAAAAAAGAGCTTGGAGAATCGTGCAGTGACGAGGCGCGGCAAACTCAAAAAACATAATTATGCAAGCACTTTACTCTCGCACGTCTTTGACTTCGGAGAAAGCGGTAGAGACAAGCGCTCCGCAAGGGAGCGTGGCAGGCGCGTACCACAGTGTACGTAACTGCCTCCGAACGACGCGGTAGCGAAAGCTGCCTCTGGGGTCCCCGAAAAATTGTAGATTTTTTGGGGTATTGGCAGCGAAGTATATGCCGCTTTATACGAAGTCAAACAAAAAAAGGGCTGGGAACAAACCCAGCCCTAATTTTTGTTTGAAGATTAGTCGTTGATGATCTGCGCCACAACGCCCGAACCAACGGTACGGCCACCTTCACGGATAGCGAAGCGCAAGCCCTGCTCGATAGCGATCGGGGTGATGAGCTTGATCTCCATGTCGATGTTATCGCCGGGCATAACCATTTCCACACCCTTCGGGAGAGCGATGGTACCGGTCACGTCGGTGGTTCTGAAATAGAACTGCGGACGATAGCCATTGAAGAACGGAGTATGACGGCCACCTTCTTCCTTGGTCAGGACGTACACCTGAGAAGTGAAGTGGGTGTGGGGATGAATCGTGCCGGGCTTCGCAAGAACCTGACCACGCTCGATATCCTCTCTGCGGATACCACGGAGAAGAAGACCGATGTTGTCGCCTGCCTCAGCGAAGTCGAGGAGCTTACGGAACATCTCGACGCCGGTAACGACGGTCTCAAGGGTGCTGTTGTCATTGCGGAGACCGACGAGCTCGACCTTATCATTCATCTTGACGATACCACGCTCAACACGGCCGGTAGCAACGGTACCACGACCGGTGATGGTGAAGACGTCTTCAACAGGCATAAGGAAGGGCTGATCGGTAGCACGCTGCGGATCGGGGATGTAGGTGTCGAGGGTGTCGAGGAGCTCTTGGATCGGGCCGAAAGCGGGATCGTCGAACTTGCCTGCAAGACCCGCCTGCATCGCGAGGAGAGCGGAACCGCGGATGATCGGGGTGGTGTCGCCGGGGAACTCGTACTTGTCGAGGATCTCACGGACTTCCATCTCGACGAGCTCAAGGAGCTCTTCGTCATCGACCTGATCGCACTTGTTCAGGAAGACGATGATGTAAGGCACACCGACCTGACGAGCAAGAAGAATGTGCTCACGGGTCTGGGGCATGGGACCATCGGTCGCTGCGCAGACGAGGATCGCGCCGTCCATCTGAGCCGCACCGGTGATCATGTTCTTCACGTAGTCGGCGTGTCCGGGGCAGTCAACGTGCGCATAGTGTCTCTTATCGGTCTGATATTCGACGTGTGCGGTATTGATTGTAATACCACGAGCCTTCTCTTCGGGAGCCTTATCGATTTCGTCATACTTCATCGTAGCGGCATTGCCCTTGTTAGCGCAGTACATCGTGATAGCTGCTGTCAAGGTCGTCTTACCGTGGTCAACGTGACCAATGGTACCGACATTAACGTGCACTTTGCTTTTGTCAAATTTTTCCTTTGCCATTGTTAATTATCCTCCTAATTATCTTTAACAATATTATTCTGAAGCAGCTATCCGCTGCAACTTTCCTTATTATACTACTTTACTTTGAATTTTGCAACAACACTTTCGGGTGCAAGATCATAATGTTTGAAAGCCATCACGAAATTGCCGCGGCCTGCCGTTGCACTACGCAAAGTAGTAGCGTATCCGAACATTTCACCGAGCGGGACTTCCGCCTCGACGTTCTGGATATTACCGTCCGACTCCATCGCCTTGATCTTACCGCGGCGCTTGGAAATCGTATTCATCACCTCGCCGAGGTACTCTTCGGGAACGGTGATATTGACCTGTGCGATCGGCTCGAGCAGAGAAGTACCGACCTTCTCCATCGCCGCCTTGAACGCCATCGAACCGGCGATCTTAAAGGCAAGCTCGGAGGAGTCGACCTCGTGGTAGCTACCATCGTAGATACTCACGTGGAAATCGAGAACCTCATAGCCGAAGAGTCCGGTCTTGGACGCCTCGCGGATACCGTCCATAACAGCGGGCAGGTATTCCTTCGGAATGGAGCCGCCGACGGTATTATCCTCGATGACGACGCCCGATCCGGGTTCGCCCGGCTCAAGCTTGATCTTACAGTGACCGTACTGACCGTGACCACCGCTCTGTTTGATGTGCTTTCCTTCGACGTCGCAGGCACCCTTAAAGCGCTCTCTGTAAGCGACTTCGGGCTTACCGATATTCGCTTCAACGTGGAACTCACGGACCAATCTGTCCATGATGATCTCGAGGTGCAATTCGCCCATACCTGCGATGATGGTCTGACCGGTCTCCTGATCGGTATAGACACGGAAGGTCGGATCTTCCTCCGCGAGCTTCTGGATCGCGACAGCCATCTTGTCCTGACCGGCTTTGGTCTTGGGCTCGATCGCTTGCGTGATAACCGGCTCGGGGAAGGTCATCTCACCGAAAGCAATGGGGTGCTTCTCGTCGCAAAGGGTATTACCGGTCGTCGTATTCTTGAGGCCGATAACCGCGCCGATCTCACCGGTAGAGAGGCTATCCACCTCTTTACGGTCGTTTGCGTGCATACGGAGAATACGGTTGATACGCTCGCCCTTGTCCTTATTCGCATTGAGCACCGCGTCGCCGCTCTTGAGGACGCCGCTGTACACACGCACGAAGGTGAGCCTACCCACGAAGGGGTCGGTCATAATCTTGAATGCGAGAGCGCTGAAGGGTTCGTCATCCGAGGGCTTACGGCTAAGCACCTTGTCGTGATCCTTGGGATCGATACCTTCGGTAGCACCGATATCGATAGGCGACGGGAGATAGTCCACGATCGCATCGAGAAGCGCCTGCACGCCCTTGTTCTTGAAGGCGCTGCCGCAGAGCACGGGAACAATCTGATTCGCGATGACGCCCTTGCGGAGACCTGCCTTGAGCTCCTCCACCGTGATCTCCTCTTCCATGAGGAACTTCTCGGTGAGCTCTTCATTGCACTCGCACTCGCAGATCTTCTCCACGAGCTCGGCTCTCGCCGCTTCCGCAGCCGCCATCATATCGGCGGGCACGTCGGTCACTTCAAAGACTTTACCGTCATCGTTTTGGTAGATATCCGCCTTCATATTCAGAAGATCGATGATACCTTTGAACTCCTTGGCTTGTCCGATCGGGAGCTCGAAAGCCACCGCGTTCGCACCGAGTCTCTTCTTCATCATGTCGATGACGCGGGGGAAATTCGCACCCTCGATATCCATCTTATTGACGAAAGCGATGCGGGGGACCTTGTACTTGGTCGCCTGACGCCACACAGTCTCGGACTGGGGCTCGACGCCGCTCTTCGCACAGAAGACCGCGACAGCACCGTCGAGAACGCGCAGAGAACGCTCCACCTCCACGGTGAAGTCCACGTGTCCCGGGGTGTCGATCAGGTTGATCGCGCAGTCCTTCCAATGAACGGTGGTCGCAGCGGAGGTAATCGTGATACCACGCTCTTGCTCCTGCTCCATCCAGTCCATGGTCGCGCCGCCGTCATGCACCTCACCGATCTTACGAGTCTTACCGGTGTAATACAAGATACGCTCCGACGTGGTGGTCTTACCCGCGTCGATGTGCGCCATGATACCTATATTTCTGGTCTTTTCAATCGGGTTCTCTCTCATCTTTATCCTACCAACGATAGTGAGCGAATGCCTTGTTGGCTTCTGCCATACGATGCATCTCGTCTCTCTTCTTCACTGCATTGCCCATGCCGTTTGCGGCATCCATGAGCTCGCCCGCAAGCCTCTGGTCGCTCGTCTTCTCGCCGCGCTTTCTCATGAAAGTGACGAGCCAACGAATGCCCAAAGTCTGCCTTCTCTCTTCACGGATCTCCTGCGGTACTTGATACGTCGCACCGCCGACCCTTCTCGCCTTCACCTCAACCTGCGGCATCACGTTTGCGAGTGCCTTCTTGAAAGTCTCAATGGGATCGGTGCCGGTCTTTTCCTCAACAATATGAAATGCCCCGTAGACGATGCTCTCCGCAGTCCCCTTCTTGCCGTCCAGCATGATCTGGTTGACAAGCTTGGTCACGACCTTGTCATGATAGATAGGATCGGGAAGCACGTCACGCTTAGGCACACCACTTCTTCTTGGCATACTATATTATCTCCTTATAAATTATTCTTAATCGATTGATTATTTAGGCTTCTTTGCGCCGTACTTACTACGAGCCTGCTTGCGCTTTGCCACGCCGGCAGTATCGAGCGCACCACGCACGATATGATACCTAACACCAGGCAAGTCCTTCACTCTGCCGCCACGGATCAGGACGACGCTGTGCTCCTGCAGGTTATGGCCGATACCGGGAATATACACGGTACCTTCCATGCCGTTGGACAAACGCACCCTAGCGATCTTACGCATAGCGGAGTTCGGCTTCTTAGGCGTGGTGGTAGTGACCGACAGGCAAACGCCGCGACGTTGCGGACAGCTCTGCAGGATAGGAGCGAGAGTCTTGGACTCCTGCTTCTCTCTACCGTGCCTAATTAACTGATTGATTGTTGGCATATATTGACCTCCTTATAGTCTTGTGCTTCACTCCCGTCAACCCTTGGGAGATCGGCTTATCTGCGCCCGAAGGCGCGCCGCATACCGGAGTTTCCTCCGAAATCGATCACGATTTATCTCATGATCCCCACGACCGCCGCACCGACGTCGATCTTCGCGATCCTTCCGAGCTCCGACATATCCGGACCCTTCCGAAACTCGATCTCTCTGCCGACTGCCTGCAAGCGGAGTCTCTCTTTGATAAATTCTTCGCAATCGGACGACACTATTACACACCATACCGTGCCGTCTGTAATACCCCGCAAAACCTGTTTCAGCCCAACGAGTTTATTGGGGGAATTATCTATTAGGTTTTTATAATCGTCAGCCACGTTTTCTCCTTTGATGACGACAAAATAACTTGCAATTTCTCACAAGCCCTTTTATTGTATCAATTCCCGCGCGTATAGTCAAATATTATTTGATATTTTTTTCTTGAAAGTTGCGAATAGTGTTTGCTGCGCAAACGAAGCGGGGATAACGAGTATATGCTGTCAGCTGCGCCTGCGGCTGTCCATTATTCCACATCAAACAAGCGGTATGCTTGCTTGCGCATCAAGAGTTTTTTCAGCTATACAGGATTCGTCCCCGTACCTAATCTGCAGATAGGCTTCCATCGCGATCATTGCGGCGTTATCTGTGCAGGTCTCTTTAGTGGGAAAGTGCGCTTTGAGTCCCCTCTTCTCGCACGCTTCGGTGAGTTGACGACGGATCTCTCCGTTTGCGCCGACGCCGCCCGCAAGAGCGATATCCTTGAGGTCGTACTCTTCCGCAGCCCGCACCGCCGCCTTGACGAGCATATCCGCCACGGCGCTCTGGAAGGAACAAGCAACGTCCGCTTTCACGACCTCTTCTCCCCGCTGCTCTGCTGTATGCGCGTAATTGATCACCGAGGTCTTGATCCCGCTGAAGGAGAAATCATAGGGGGTCGGCGTCTTGGGTTCGGGGATATAGACATTGCGCTCTCCCCCCTTCGCCGCCCTCTCGATCTCCGGTCCGCCGGGATAGGGGAGATTCAGGACTCTCGCAACCTTATCGAAAGCCTCGCCCACAGCGTCGTCCATCGTACCGCCGAGGAAGGTAAAAGAGGTGTAGGAATCCACCTTCACCACTGCGGTGTGCCCGCCCGAGACGATGAGCCCGATATAGGGAGGGGTCAAGGTGGGATCTGCGAGATAATTTGCCGCGATGTGTCCGCGGATGTGATTGACCTTCACGAGGGGTTTGTCGAGGGCGAAAGACAGCCCTTTCATATAGCTCACACCCACGAGAAGGGCGCCGAGGAGTCCCGCGCCGTAGGTCACGGCGAAACAATCGGCATCCTGCGCTTCGATCCCCGCTCTCTCGAGCGCATCCTTCACCACCGGTTCGATATTCAGGACGTGATTCCTGCTCGCGATCTCGGGGACGACGCCGCCGTATTTCTTATGAATGTCGATTTGGGAAGAGATCACGGAAGAGAGGATCTTGCCCCCGCGCAAAACGGCGCAAGCGGTCTCGTCGCAGGAACTCTCCAGCGCGACGATCGTGAGATTCTCTTTCTCCCGCAATTCGGAAAAGGTCATATCAAGCCTTCTTCAGATATTCCACGATGAAATTCTGCAAATCACCGTCCATCACCGCCTGCACATTGGAATCTTCGTAGCCGGTGCGGTGATCCTTGACGAGGGTATACGGGCAAAAGACGTAAGAACGGATCTGACTGCCCCATTCGATCTTTTTCAGTTCGCCCTTCAGCGACTGTTCGTACTCCATTTGTTCGCGCTCTCTGAGCTCCACAAGCTTGCTCATCAGCATACGCATCGCGACTTCGCGGTTCTGGATCTGACTCCTTTCATTCTGACAAGCGACGATGATGCCCGTCGGGATGTGGGTGATGCGGATCGCGCTCTCGGTCTTATTGACGTGCTGACCGCCCGCGCCGCCGCTTCGATAGGTATCCACCTTGAGGTCCTCCTGACGGATCTGGATCTCGGCGTCATCCTGTATCACAGGCATCACTTCGAGAGAAGCGAAAGAGGTGTGGCGGCGACTGTTCGCGTCAAAGGGCGAGATGCGCACCAAGCGATGCACTCCCTTTTCCGCCTTCAGATAACCGTAGGCATTGTCACCGTCGATCTCGAAACTGACGCTCTTGATCCCCGCTTCGTCGCCGGGGAGCATATCGAGCACCTTCATCGAATAGCCGCGCTTCTCCGCGTAACGGGAATACATACGGAAGAGCATACTGCACCAGTCCTGCGCCTCGGTACCACCCGCCCCCGCGTGCAGAGTGAGGATCGCGTCGCAACCGTCGTGCTTCCCCTTGAGAAGGGCGGCGATCTTCATCGTTTCCGCCTCTTCAGAGAGCTTCTTGAGCTCCTCCTCCACGCTCGGCAGTTCGTCCAACGCTTCTTCCATCTCCGCGAGCTCAATGAGCACGCCGATATCCTCCGCGCGGTCCTTGAGCTTCTTGACTTTATCCAGTTTGTCGCTGACCTGCTTGAGCTCTTTATTCACCCGCTGGCTCTTCGCCTGATCGGTCCAAAATCCCTCTTGATTCTGCTCTTCTTCGAGCGCCTTTTTGCGCTCTTCGAGAGCGGACACATTAAGAGCATCGGAGACCTCCGTTATGACCTCCTTGAGCTCGGACAGCTTCTGTTTGCTCGGGTCGAATTCTACCATAATTACCTACCGCAACAATTCTTGTATTTTTTGCCGCTACCGCAAGGACAGGGATCGTTGCGACCCACTTTCTGCCCCTTATTCACGATGGGCACCCTGACCGGCGCAGGCTCCTTCTTCACGAGCTCCGCCTTGAGCGCCAAGAATACCGTGTCGCGCTGAATGGAGGCGATCATCTGGTCGAACATCTCGAATCCTTCGTTCGCATAGCTGATGACCGGATCGTGCTGACCGACGGCACGCAGTCCGATACCCTTACGCAGAGCATCCATCGCGTCGATGTGCTCGATCCAGTACTTGTCCACCGTGCGGAGCATCAAGGTGCGCTCGAAATCGCCGAAGGGGATGCCCTGTGCGTTATAGTTCTCCTGTTTCTCGTCGTATGCGTCGATCGCGGCGACCGCCACGGCGTTCGCGATTTTCTGGAAGCTCAGGCTCGAAGCGAGCTCCTTGGTCACGACGTTGGATCCCGCGGGCAGGAGGCGATCCTCCACTTCCTTATTGATCTTGTCGTAATCCCACAGCACGTAGTCTTTGGAATAGTCGATCACGCCGACGAGGTACTCTCTGACCACGTCCGGAATGAGGTTCACGATCTCGTCGTGCACGTCCTCTCCGGTGAGCACCTTATTGCGCTCGCCGTAGATGATCTCACGCTGACGATTCATCACGTCGTCATAGGCAAGCACGTGCTTTCTGACGCTGTAGTTTCTATTCTCCACAGCAAGCTGTGCCCTCTCGATCGAGCGAGTGATGATTCTCATCGAGATCGGGGTGTCTTCATCCAGTTTGAAGGCATTGGCGATGGCGTACATCCTGTCGCCGCCGAAGACGCGAGCGAGATCGTCCTCCATCGAGATATAGAAGACGGAAGAACCGACGTCACCCTGTCTGCCGCTACGACCGCGGAGCTGATTGTCGATACGCCTGCTATCGTGGCGCTCGGTACCGATGACGCGGAGGCCGCCCTGCAAAAGCACCTCCTTCTTCTCTGCGTCGGTCTGTGCTTTATAGTCGGCGTAGAAGTTCTTGTAATCCTCGCGGGCGCGCTTCGCTTCCTCCGAGACGTCGCTGTTGAAGCCCACCGCCTCCACGATCGCCTCGTGGGAATATCCCTTCTTCTCCAAGGCGGCGCGAGCGAGGTACTCCGGATTGCCGCCGAGCATGATATCGGTACCACGGCCCGCCATGTTCGTCGCGATGGTGACCTGTCCCGATCTACCCGCCTGCGCGACGATTTCCGCTTCGCGCTCGTGGTTCTTCGCATTCAAGACGTTGTGCGGGATGTGCTCTTTCTTGAGAAGGGTGCTGAGCTCTTCACTCTTCTCCACCGTGATGGTGCCCACCAAGACGGGCTGCTTCCTCTCATAACAATCTCGGATATCGGCGACGATCGCGCGGAGCTTGCCCGCCCTGCTCTTATAAAGCAGATCATTATAGTCCTTACGCATAATGGGGAGATTGGTGGGAATCACCACGACGTCCATCCCGTAGATCTGCTTGAACTCGGTTTCCTCGGTCTTGGCGGTACCCGTCATACCCGAGAGTTTCTTATACATACGGAAGAAGTTCTGGAATGTGATGGTGGCGAGGGTCTTATTTTCGTCGCGCACCCGCACCCCTTCTTTCGCTTCGATCGCCTGATGCAAGCCGTCGCTGTAACGGCGACCGATCATCAAACGGCCGGTGAATTCGTCGATGATGATGACCTCGTGATCGTTCACGATATAGTCGCTGTCACGCTTCATCATGAAATGCGCTTTGAGGGCGATATTGATATGGTGATTCAGGTCGTTATGCTCGATGTCGCCGAGGTTATCGATCGCGAAGTATTTCTCCGCCTTCTCCACCCCCGCTTCGGTGAGACGGATGCTATTCTCTTTCTCGTCCTTCTCGTAGTAAGGGATAGGCTCGCCGTACTCGTCCTTCTGCCAATATCTCTCGTCGAGGGTCTTCACGAACTGATTCACGCGGAGATAGATCTCGCTGCTCTTATCGCCCTTACCCGAGATGATGAGTGGGGTACGCGCCTCGTCGATCAGGATGCTATCCACTTCGTCGATGATCGCGAAGTTCAGCCCACGCTGCACCATCTGCGCCTTGGAAACCGCCATATTATCACGCAGGTAATCGAATCCCAAAGCGTTATTGGTCGCGTACAGGATATCGCAGTTATACGCCGCGCGCTTCTCGTCCGGGGTCATCCCTTCCACAGACACACCGACGGTGAGACCGAGGAAACGGTGCACTTTGCCCATCCACTCCGCGTCACGCTTCGCGAGATAGTCGTTCACCGTCACGATGTGCATACCCTTGCCGGGAAGTGCATTGAGATAAGCGGGAAGAGTACTGACGAGTGTCTTACCTTCACCGGTGCACATCTCCGCGATACGCCCTTGATGCAGTGCGATACCGCCGAGGAGCTGCACGTAAAAATGGCGCATACCGAGTACTCTCGTCGCCGCCTCACGCACCACGGCGTAAGCGTCGGGAAGGATCTCGTCAAGGGTCTTGCCCGCTTGAAGCTGCTCTTTGAAGTAAGGGGTCATCTGACGAAGCTCTTCGTCGCTCATGGACGCATAATGCGGCGCGAGGAGCTCGATCTTGTCCGCTATCTTGCAGAGTTTCTTGATCTGTCTGTCATTTGCGTTGGAAAAGCACATAATTTCACCTCGTATTCCATTTTACTATAGGAATAATAATATGTAAAATAATTTATCGGTTTGTCAGGAATCCTCTTGTATTGGCGGTTTTTCTCTCGTCGTGGCGAAAGTGAGGACGTCGATGCGTTTCGCACCCGCCTTTCTGAGGACTTTCGAGAGTTCGTTCGCCGTCGTCCCCGTCGTGAGCACGTCGTCCACGAGAAGGACCTTCTTCCCTCTCACCCTTTCTTTATCCGTGATCTCGAAAGCGTCCTTCATATTCTCTTCGCGCGCCGTTCTGCCGCCCGTCAGTTTGCTTGAGACGAGGGTCTCTTTCACGCGCCGCGCCGACTCTTTGTCAAGAGGAATCGAGAGTGAAGAAGCGATCTCGGTCGCGAGCAGTTCGCTCTGATTGTATCCGCGTTCTTTCAAGCGATTCGGATGGAGGGGCACGGGGATCACGACGTCGGCGGTCAATTCTTCCGCCAAATACTTATCGATCATGTACTTCGCCATCGGTTCGGCGAGGTACTTCCTGCCGTGAAACTTGAGGTTCATCACGAGAGACGCCGCCTCGCCCGCATAGCAGAGAGGCGCGAGAGCACGATCGAAGTCCTTCTCGTGATTCTGACAATCCAGACAGTATTCCTCTTCCGAGAAGAGTTTCTTGCCGCATTTCAGGCAAGCTCTGTCCTCGATGACCTCCATTTTGACGTAACAGGTATTACAAGTCCGATATCTCGATTTGCCGGAAAGCTCCCTACCGCAAACGATGCAATTATACTCCTTGACGAAGAGGAGGGAGAGCAAACGAGAGAGTCTATTCTTCATTTTCATTCAGGAAAAGCGTGAGCGCGGTGTGTCTCTTCTCGGTGTAATTGTTCTTGATCATTTTGATCACGTTCTGCCTGTCACCCACGAGGACCACCGCCCGCTTGGCGCGGGTGATCGCGGTGTACAGGAGATTGCGGGAAGTCACGATGGGATTATAGCGGGAGACCGCCACCACCGCGACGGGGAACTCCGAGCCTTGACTCTTATGCACGCTGATCGCATAGGCATGGGTCAACTGGTCGAGATCGCCGGCGGTATAGGTCGCCACCTTCCCGTCCTCGAACTCCACCTTGAGCTGTGCTTCGGCGCGAGACACTTCCACGATCCTGCCGATATCGCCGTTGAAGACCCCTTCGCCCGCTTCGATGCGATCGCCCACGCGCTGCACCCAGCCGAGCTGGTAGTTATTCACGGTGTGGATGACCCTGTCACCGACGCGGAGGATCCTGTCGCCCGAGATCATCTCGCCCTTCTCTTTGGCGGGCGGATTGATGACTTTCTGCAATTCCGCATTCAGGTTCTCCACCCCGCCGTCCCCTTTCTTCATCGGTGCGAGCACCTGCACTTCCGACGCTTCGATCCCGAAATAACGTGGGAGACGCTCGGTACAGAGGGAGATCACGTCGCGCACGATATCTTCTTGCGCGTCCGCCTGATCGAAGAAGAAGTCGCGACTCTTATTGTCAAATTCCGGCACGGTGCCGCCATTGATCATATGGGCGTATATCGCGATATGGCTGTCCGCCGACTGTCGATAGATATGGGTAAGGTATTTGACGGGGATTTTCGCCGATTGGATGATATCCGCAAGGATATTGCCCGCTCCCACCGAAGGGAGCTGATCCTTATCTCCCACGAGGATGATCTTGCCTCCGACGGGGATCGCCTTCAAGAGGGCGTTGAATACGTACTCGTCCGCCATGCTGATCTCATCCACGATCACGACGTCCGCGTCCAGCTTGGTATCGGTCGAATAGTCGGTGGAATGGAGATCCAAGAGGCGGTGTATCGTCTTCGCGATCGCACCCGTTGCCTCGCTCATGCGTTTGGCGGCTCTGCCCGTGGGCGCAGTGAGGGCGAAAGAATACCCCTCCTTGCGCAAGATCTCGATGATGCACTTGATGATGGTGGTCTTCCCCGTGCCCGGACCGCCGGAGATCACGACGCAGCCGCTATTCACCGCCGCAGTAATCGCCTCCTTCTGCGAAGGATGGAGAGTGACTCCCTTCTCCCGCTCGAAGGCGCGGATCTCTTTCTCGAGATCGAGGTCCAGCTCCACGCTGTGCCCCATGATGCGTCTGAGATTCGCGGCGATGCTCTTCTCCAGTCGATAGTACACCGAGAGCATCACTCCGTTCATGTGATAATCATTGAGATAGACCAGGGTCCCTTCGAGCTGCATATCATCGATCACGGTCAGCACGAGATGCTCTTTCTCCCCTTCGAGCGACAGGAGTTTCATCGTCTCGCGCACCAGCATCCCGAGAGGGAGATAGGTGTGTCCCTTGGTGGATGCGGCAGTCTTGAGGACGTGCACCACCGCCGCGCCGACGCGGAAAGAGCTCTCCTTATCCAGCCCCATCGAGACCGCAAGCATATCGGCGGTCGCAAAGCCCACGCCGTCCACGTCCTCGATCAGTCGGAAGGGATTATTGCGAATCACGCTCTCGGTCAAGCCCTCGTAGGTCCTGTATATCTTCAAAGCCAGATTGAGCGAGATATCGTAGCTCTGCAGGAAGATGATGGTATTCTGCATCGCACGGAAACCGGCGAACTGCGATCCGATGCTCTCCGCCTTGGTCCGGCTGATCCCTCGGACTTTCACAAGCTCCGTGGGCGCGAATTCGATGATCTCGAAGGTCTTCTCGCCGAAATGCGACACGATATTCTTCGCGGTGACCTCGCCGACTCCCTTGAAGAGCCCGCCCGACAGGTACTTGATCATGCTCTCTCTGCCCGTCGGCGGCGAGACCTTCACACTCGTGATTTTGAACTGCTCGCCGAAATTTCGATTGACGACGTACTCCCCCGTCATCACCACCCGTTCACCCTCGGTGATGGGCGGAAAGATCCCCACGCAAGTCACACGTTTCGGGGTGACGACATTCGCCACGGTGTAACCGTTCTCCGCGTTACGGAAGACGATGCTCTCGATATTTCCGACCAGTTCCATAATAGAATGATTATAACATAAAGGATAGAGAAAAGTAAAGAAGAGTCATCACCCACTCGTCATGTTGAGCCTGCCGAAACATCTCACCTTCTTAATGCGGAATGTGGAATAACGGACAGCCGCAGGCGCAGCGGATAGCATCTTTTTTTCTCCATAACGTTGAGCTCTGCTCAATCCTTCACGATTCGCGTGCGCGAATTCCTTCACGGACGACAGCCTCCTTCACGACGCGATTTCGCGTTCCTTCACTTCAAAAACCATATGAGATGTTCCTGTGCCCTCGCTTCGCTCGCGGCTGAACATGACTGTTAATAAAAAAGGAACGGAGTCTCCTCCGTCCCCAATTCCCAATTGTTAATAATAAACTTAAGCGGTAAAGCCCACCAAAGCATTATCCAAAGCTTCGGGATCGTCTAAGGTCGCCGTGCCGATATCAGTAAAAGTGATGGAATATCTGATCGTCGACATTTCTATGGTTTCTTTAAGATTCATTACGATGGAATCCGCATAGACGTAGACGCTCTCAACGATCACGACGTCATCCTCTTCCACGAAAGGTTCTCCCGTATAGCGATAATGATCCTCTTCCACCACGTAGTTGCTTGAATTGAAGAAATCGAATTCGATAACGCCCTCAGCTTCCTTGGAGCCACTGATCCAGCCGGCTGCTTCATCCGAATAATAATATCTGACGCCCGAAATCACTTTATAAACGCGATTATTTTCAGGAAAACCGGGGGCATTCAATTCCATCGTGCAAGTCTGCTCGCTATTGATCCGATCAAGCGTAGAGAGCGTGTATCCCTGCGACCCTGAATTCTGCCCACCGTTCGACTGCGGTTCCGAGTTCTGCTCACTGCCATCCGACGTATCGACGGTCGTCGTGCCGATCCGTGTGAAAACGCACACAACTTTTGTCGGATTGCCGTAAACGGTTGGCAAGGCATTTATCACGATGGAGTCCGTATATATGTATAAGCTCTCGATGGTCGTCGGGAAATCACGAATGAACATAACGTCCATTGATGCGCCCGTATAGCGATAGTGGTCTCCATCCTTCACGTAGTTGTCCGACTGAAAGAAAGCCGATACGTTATAGTCGTCAAAGGAAGAAGAACTATACCAGCCCGAATAAATGGTGCCCGATACGACGATATATTCTGACTCACCTCCAAAGATCTGACCATCCGGATTCGTCATCTTCATTGTGAAGGTCTTTTCTCTATTGATCTGATCAAGCGTAGAGAGCGTGTATCCCTGCGACCCTGAATTCTGCCCACCGCTCGACTGCTGTTCCGAGTTCTGTCCATTGCTCGGCTCCGGCTTCGGCTCTTGACTGCCGGAGGGGTTCGTGCCGGGGGTAGGGTCGACGCCGGAATCCTCGATGGTGCTAATAACGTCGAGATTCTCGCCGGGGGTAGTATCGTCATCCTTGGGAAGGTCGTCGGGTGCATAGACGATCGTCGTGCCGATATCGCTGAGAGTGACTTCTCCTTTCAGTTTGCCGGAAGAAAGCGTCAGCTTGAGCGCGTTCTCCTCCAAAGTGATCGCCGCCTTCGTCCCGGTCTCGGGATCGGTGTACTCATAATGATCATCGACCTTCTCGATCCCTTCGACGTCAAATGAAATAACAGCCAATCTCATCCTCTCGAAGGCGGCTGCCATGTCGCTATTATTTACCCAAGCGACTTTATCCAGCTTCTTCCCTTTCTTCTCAAACCTTATGTAATACAGATAAGTATCTTCCGTCTTCGTCCCGAAGATCTCATACTCATAGAGTTTGGAGCCCTCACCCACGGCGGTGCAGTGAAGATAATGCGCGTCTTCGGTGTACTTCAGGTTATAGAAGCCCTTGGGCCCGATCACATCCTTGAAGTAGGTTCCGGAGAGCGAGAAGGTGTAGTTCGAATTCTCTTCTTGCAGCAGATTGATCTTGGCGATGATCTCTTCCTTGCCCTCGTCTTCCTCCGGATCGGCATCCCCATCGGGATCCGATATCGCGGGGTCGCCGTCGGCAGGATCGGCGTTATCACCATCCGGATCAACGATCACCGTGTTGTCGGTTTTATTCCCGTTCTGATCGTTCCCTGTCTTCTCTTTTCCTGTCAAATCATCACAACCGACCAGCACGAAAGCCAGTATGCAAATGAAGACGATAATCAAAATGCCGATAACTCTCTTTTTCATAAAGAAGCCCCCTTTACATCCGAAATGAAAACTTGACATTTATTATACTGTAAATACTGTAAAAAAGCAAGATAATGATCGCAAGAGAAGCCACATGGGAGCGAAATTAGAAATTGCCGAAGGCGGAGGCAATGCGACCGAAGGGAGTTATCATTTAAGCGAAGCGAATTATCATTCGCCGAAAGGCGTCTTTTAATGCGGAATTCGGAACGCCGCGTTGGGGTTCCCCGGAAAATCACAGATTTTTTGGGGTGTTGCGGCGAATGCGGAATGCGGAATAATGGACAGTCTGCGACGCAGCAGATACTATCTACTCGTCATCCCGAGGTATTCGAGGGATCGCCGTATAATCGGCGCGAATGCGTCTTGTCACCCTTCCGAATGAAATGAGGAGGAAAGGGCGCGGAGAGTACTGCAAAGACACAGCAAAATCACCTTTATACAAAAAAACTCCGCAATCGCATACTTTCTTGTGCGCAACTGTGGGGTGTGGAATCAAGGTTTTCACGCGCGAGCGGCGAGTGCGGAGAGTGGTACAGATGCGCGAAACGACAAGAGGCGGCGAATGAGCGTACTGATCCGTACGTGATTTCGCCGCCTCGAAGTTCGTGACAAAGCAGATGTGCCGCTATACGCGCTCGCCCAATAGGGTGCGTATCGCGTCAACCCTGTCAACCCTCTCCCACGGGAAACCATCTCTGCCGAAGTGACCGTAATTCGCGGTAGCGCGGTAGATCGGGCGACGAAGCGCGAGGGTATCGATGATCGCCGAGGGACGCAGGTCGAAGACCTTCCTCACGATCTCTTCGAGTTTGCTGTCGGGAAGGACTCCCGTCCCGAAAGTATTCACGTGGAGTGAGATGGGATGCGCGACGCCGATCGCGTAGGAGACCTCCAGTTGCATACGGTCTGCCGCTCCCGCCGCCACCATATTCTTGCAGACGTAACGCGCCATATACGCCGCGCTTCTGTCCACCTTGGTGGGGTCCTTTCCGGAGAAGGCGCCGCCGCCATGCGGGCAATAGCCGCCATAGGTATCCACGATGATCTTTCTGCCGGTGAGTCCGCTGTCGCCGTGCGGTCCGCCCGTCACGAATCTGCCGGTCGGGTTCACGTAAACGAGTGTCTTCTCATCGAGGAGCTCATTAGGGATCGCTTGCTTGATGATCTTCTCTTCGACGTCCTTTCTGAGAAGGGCGATATCCACATCGGGATCATGCTGTGTGGAGACCACCACGGTATGCACCCGCTTGGGGGTATCCCCATGATACTCCACGGTGACCTGCGCCTTGCCGTCGGGACGGAGATAGGAGATCTCTCCCTTCTTCCTCGCTTCGGCGAGACGACGGGTGAGCTTATGCGCGAGCATGATGGGAAGGGGCATATACTCCTCCGTCTCATGACAGGCATAGCCGTACATCATCCCTTGGTCGCCCGCGCCGATGAGGTCGTACTTGTCGCCCGACGCGCTGTCGGTGCTCTGATCGACTCCCATCGCGATGTCGGGAGACTGCTCGTCCAGTGAGACCATGACCGAGCAGGTGTCCGCGTCAAAGCCGATCGCGCTGTCGGTATAGCCGATGTCACGCACGACTTCGCGCACGATCTTCTGCACGTTGGGATTCGCCGTCGAGGTGATCTCTCCCACCACGATCGCGATGCCTGTCGTGACGACGGTCTCGACTGCGACGCGCGCGGCGGGGTCCTCCGACAGGATCCCATCGAGGATCGCGTCCGAGATCTGATCCGCCACCTTATCGGGATGTCCTTCGGTGATGCTTTCGCTTGTAATCAATCTGATATCTTGCATACGTTACTTTGAATAGGGGCGACTTTCACCGCCCCTTTTCCCTTTCATTTGTCTGATCGAATCAATCCTCAAAGTAAGGATTCTCTTCGGGGGTCTGGACCCTGCTCTCCATCATGGCGCCGGGAAGCACGTTCACATTCGCGTACTGCTTGAGACCGGTACCGGCGGGGATCAGCTTGCCGAGGATGACGTTCTCTTTGAGTCCGAGGAGGACGTCCACCTTGCCCTTGATCGCGGCGTCGGTCAAGACTCTCGTGGTCTCCTGGAAGGAGGCGGAAGCGAGGAAGCTCTCGGAATTAAGAGACGCCTTGGTGATGCCGAGGATCGCACGCTGGGTCAGAGCGGGCACCTTGCCTTCAGAGATCATCTTCTTATTCACTGCTTCGAGCTCTGCGACATCCACCAGCTGTCCGGGGAGGAACTCTGTGTCACCCTGTGACTTGACCCTGACCTTGCGGAGCATCTGTCTGATGATGATTTCGATATGCTTGTCGTTGATGTTGACACCGGCGAGACGGTAAGCGTTCTTGACCTCGCGAATGAGGTAATCCTGCACGTCCTTCACACCGCGGGTATAGAGGAGATCGTGGAGGTTGATCGCGCCGCTCGTGAGCTGCGTACCCGGGGTGACGACGTCGCCGTCCTGCACGAGGATCTTCGCATTCACAGCGGGGATATACTCCTTGGTGTCCAGCTTATTCTGCACGACGATGGTGCGCTTCTTATTCTTCTCCGTGACAGTCACGTTACCCGCGATTTCGGAGATGATAGCCTGCGCCTTGGGATTACGGCACTCGAAGAGCTCTTCGACGCGGGGGAGACCCTGCGTGATATCGTCTGCGGAGGCGATACCACCCGAGTGGAAGGTACGCATCGTAAGCTGAGTACCCGGCTCACCGATGGACTGCGCCGCGATGACGCCGACCGCTTCACCCACTTTCACGGGATTGCCGCTCGCCATATTCTTGCCGTAGCACTTGGAGCACAGACCGTTCGCGCACTTACAGGAGAAGACGCTTCTGATCTTGACAGACTCGATGCCCGCCTTCTCGATGGCGTCCGCCGCCTCTTCGCTGATCATCGTATCCGCCGGAACGATGACTTCGCCCGTCTTGGGATCGACAATCGGATCGATGGAATATCTGCCGATGATACGATCTCTGAGCTTCTCGATGAGGTCGCCTCTGCCGACGTAAATCGCGCTGACCGACACACCGCTCGTATCGCCGCAATCCATCTCCTGAATGATGACCGACTGCGAGACATCCACGAGCCTACGGGTGAGGTAACCGGATTCCGCCGTCTTAAGAGCGGTATCTGCGAGACCTTTACGACCACCGTGGGAAGAGATGAAGTATTCAAGCACGGAGAGCCCTTCGCGGTAGTTGCTCTTAACGGGGAGCTCGATGATACGACCGGTAGGATCTTTCATGAGGCCGCGCATGCCTGCGAGCTGACGGATCTGGTCCATGGAACCACGAGCGCCGCTCTGCTCCATCATCTTGATGGGGTTGAACTTATCCCAGCTCTCACGCAGGAGGGCGGTGACGTCCTTGGTCACCTTGTCCCAAATGTCGATGACTTGCTGATATCTCTCTCTTTCGGTGATATGTCCGCGACGGAAGAGCTTCTCCACGTCGGCGACCTTCTGCTCCGCCGCGAGGATGATCTGATTCTTCTCCTGCGGGATGTGCATATCGAAGACGCTGGTCGTGAGCGCGCCGATGGTGGAGTACTTGAATCCCTGCGCCTTGATCTTATCGAGCACGACGGCGGTCTCGGTGCTTCCCTTATACTTGAAGCACTTCTCGACGATCTGGCCGAGCTCTTTCTTGGTCACGAGGAAGTCGATCTCAAGAGCGAGCGCATTCTCCGGCTTCGTGCGATCCACGAAGTGGATATCCTGCGGAATCGCCTCGTTGAAGATGAATCTGCCGAGGGTGGTGTGCACTCTGCCCGTCACGACCTTGCCGTCGATCTCTTTGGAAACGCGCACGTAGATCATGGACTGGAGCTCGATCTCCTTATTCGCATAAGCGAGCTTCGCCTCGTCCACGCTCATGAAGTACTTCCCTTCTCCCTTCGCACCTTCTTTGACGATGGTCAGATAGTAACTGCCGAGGATCATGTCCTGCGTCGGGGTCATGACCGGCTTGCCGTCGGAGAGCTTGAGGATATTATTCGTCGAGAGCATCAAGAAGCGCGCTTCCGCTTGCGCCTCGATGGAGAGGGGTACGTGCACTGCCATTTGGTCGCCGTCGAAGTCCGCGTTGAACGCGCCGCAAACGAGGGGGTGGAGCTTGATCGCTCTGCCTTCCACGAGCACCGGCTCAAAGGCTTGAATACCGAGACGGTGAAGGGTCGGCGCGCGATTCAGAAGGACGGGATGGTCCTTGATGATATCCTCGAGGACGTCCCACACTTCGCTGTGTGCGCGCTCGACGAATTTCTTCGCGCTCCTGCTGTTCTGGCAGATATTTCTCGCGGTGAGCTCACGCATCACGAAGGGCTTGAAGAGCTCGAGCGCCATCTCTTTGGGAAGACCGCACTGATAGAGCTTCAGCTCCGGACCGACGACGATAACCGAACGACCGGAATAGTCGACACGCTTACCGAGAAGGTTCTGACGGAAACGACCTTGCTTACCGCGAAGCATCGCGGTGAGGGACTTGAGCTCGCGGCTCTTGCTGCCGTTATTCGACTTCGCCCTCTTGCTGTTATCGATGAGGTTATCCACCGCGACTTGGAGCATACGCTTCTCGTTACGGATCATCGCGTCCACGCCGCCGGACTGCAGGAAGTTCTTCAGACGTCTGTTCCTGCTGATCACGAAGCGGTAGAGATCGTTCAGATCGCTCGTCGCATATCTGCCGCCGTCAAGGGGCACCATAGGACGAAGCTCGGGAGGCAGCACGGGAAGCGCCTCGATGATCATCCATTCCGGCTTGCTGCCGGACGCTTTGAAGGCTTCCACGATCTCAAGCTGCTTGGCGATCTTGAGCTTCTTGGGAGACTGGGCGCTGTCCTTGGCTTCCTTGGACTTGCCGCTCTCTTTGGAGGGCTTTTGCAGTTTCGCAAGCTCTTCGCGGAGTCTCACCATTTCCTTGTCGAGGTCGATCTCCATAAGGAGTTGCTTGATGCTCTCAGCACCCATGCCGACCTTGAAGCTGCCTTCGCCGAACTCTTCGAGCTTCTTGCGATACTCGTCGTCATTGAGAACCTGCTTCTTTTTGAGGTCGGTAGTGCCCGGATCGAGCACGACGTAGCTCGCGTAATAGACGACATGCTCCACCTCTTTCGGTCCCATCTCGAGGATGGTCGCGATGCGGCTCGGCGTCCCCTTCAGATACCAAAGGTGGGCGACGGGAGAAGCAAGCTCGATGTGACCCATGCGCTCACGACGCACCTTGCTGCGCTCGACTTTCACGCCGCAACGGTCGCAAACGACCCCTTTGTGTCTCAGTTTCTTATACTTTCCGCAGGCGCACTCCCAGTCCTTGATCGGCCCGAAAATCTTCTGACAGAAGAGACCGTCCGGCTCGGGTTTCTGGGTCCTGTAGTTGATGGTCTCCGGCTTGGTGACCTCGCCGCAAGACCACTCCCTGATCTTTTCGGGAGAAGCAAGTCCGATTTTTATCGATTCGAAATTATTGATCTCAAACATTTTCCATTACCCCCCATTAAAAGATGCTGCCTTCATCGTCGTCATCGCCGGTGAAGAAGTTCTTGATGTCCGCCTCGTCCGCTACGGTCTCGAACGGGCTGTCGCTGTCGTCCTCACCCACGGTATCCACACCGAAGATATCCACTTCTTTCTCGTCCGTGGTCTCGGTAAGGAGGTCGGTAGCATTCACATCCTCGAAGGTATCGGGGATCTCTTGATCGTTGTCGCCGAGAGCGCGGATATCCAGTCCGAGAGAGCGCATTTCGCGCACGAGAACGCGGAAGGACTCGGGAATGCCCGGCTCGCTGATATTGGTGCCTCTCGTGATGGATTCGTACGCCTTCTCTCTGCCGGTGACGTCATCCGACTTGACGGTGAGCATCTCCTGCAGGATGTTCGCGGCGCCATACGCTTCGATCGCCCACACTTCCATCTCGCCGAGACGCTGTCCGCCGAACTTCGCCTTACCGCCGAGAGGCTGCTGGGTGACGAGAGAGTAGGAACCGGTACTTCTCGCGTGAATCTTATCGTCCACGAGGTGGGCGAGCTTCAGATAGTACATATAACCGATCGTGACCTTATTCTCGAAGGGCTCGCCGGTACGACCGTCGAAGAGCTGTACCTTGCCGTCCGCGGGAAGCCCGTTGGAGGTGAGGAGCTCCTTGATCTCCGACTCTTTCGCGCCGTCAAAGACGGGGGTCGCGATCTTCCAGTCGAGCATCTTGCAAGCGAGACCCAAGTGGACCTCAAGCACCTGTCCGATATTCATACGGGAAGGAACGCCGAGGGGGTTCAAGACGATCTGGAGGGGAGTGCCGTCCGCCATGAAAGGCATATCTGCCTTGGGGAGGACGCGGGAAACGACGCCCTTATTACCGTGGCGTCCCGCCATCTTATCACCGACCGAGATCTTTCTCTTCTGCGCGATGTACACGCGCACGAGTTTATTGATACCCGCGGAGAGGTCTGCCTTATTCGCTTTGGTGAAGACCTTCACGTCCACGACCACGCCGTACTCGCCGTGCGGCACCACGAGGGACACGTCTCTGACCTCTCTCGCCTTCTCACCGAAGATGCTGCGGAGAAGTCTCTCTTCCGCCGTGGGCTCATTCTCGCCCTTGGGCGCGAGCTTACCGACCAAGATGTCGCCTGCGTGCACTTCCGCACCGATACGAATGATACCGTTCTCATCGAGGTCCTTCAAGGCGTCCTCACCACGGTTCGGGAGGTCACGGGTGATCTCTTCGTCGCCGAGCTTGGTCGCACGCGCTTCGGTATCGTAGGTGCCGATGTGGATGCTGGTGAAGACGTCGTCTTTCACGAGCTCATCACTGATGAGGACTGCGTCTTCGTAGTTGTATCCTTCCCAAGTCATGAAGCCGATGAGGATATTCTTACCGAGAGCGAGCTCGCCGTTCTGCGTGGCGGGTCCGTCCGCGATCACCTCACCCTTCTTGACCTTCTGCCCGACCTTCACGATGGGCTTCTGGTTGATACAAGTCTCGTGGTTGGAGCGCTGGAACTTCTGCAGTTCGTAGGTCTTGACCTGATCCTCGCCCATCACGGTGATCTGATCGCCGCTGACTGAAGTCACGACGCCGTCGAAATCCGAAAGGATCACGATGCCGCTGTCGTGCGCGATCTTGTACTCGATACCGGTACCGACGATCGGCGCTTCGGGACGAATGAGAGGCACTGCCTGACGCTGCATGTTACTGCCCATGAGGGCGCGGTTCGTATCGTCGTTCTCGAGGAAGGGGATGAGGGACGCCGCGACCGAAACGAGCTGTTTCGGGGAGGTGTCGAGAAAGTCCACCTTGCTCGCTTCCACGTTTCTGATCTCCTCACAAATACGGCAGGAAACCATCTTATTGAGCAGTCTGCCGTCCTCGCCGATGGGCTCGGTGGCTTGACCGATGATGTAGTTATCTTCTTCGTCGGCGGTCATGTAGACGATATCGTCCGTCACGATGCCGGTCTCTTTGTCGATCCTCCTGTACGGGGTCTCGATGAAGCCGTACTCATTCACTCTCGCATAGGTGGAGAGAGAGGAGATCAAGCCGATATTCTGTCCTTCCGGCGTCTCCACCGGGCAGAGACGTCCGTAGTGGGAGTGGTGCACGTCGCGCACTTCCATACCCGCTCTTTCGCGGTTCAAACCGCCGGGGCCCAAGGCGGACAGCTTACGCTTGTGGGTAAGCTCTGCGATGGGGTTCTCCTGATCCATGAACTGGGAGAGCTGCGCGCTGTTAAAGAACTCCTTGATCTTCGCGGTGACCGGCTTCACGTTGATGAACTTCTTGATCTCGGCTTCGTCCGCGTTGGTGGTATTCATCTTCTCGACGATCTGACGCTCCATGTTCTGGAAGCCCTTGCGCATCTCATGCTGGAGAAGCTCGCCGACCGCACGCACACGACGATTCGCGAGGTGGTCGATATTGTCGTACACACCCACGCCGTGCGGCAGGTTGAGGTTGTAGTTCACGATCGAGATGATATCGTCCTCGGAGATCTGACGGGAGACGAGGGCAGCCACGTTCTCTCTGACAGCCGCTTCCTTCTCCTCCTCGGTGGTGAGTCCTTCCCAAATCTTCATCAGGGTGGGACGATGCACGAGCTCGAGCACGCCGAGCTCCTTGGGATCCTTCTTGATATAGGTCGCGAGATCCACGGTATTATTACCGATGATCTTCACCTTGGAGCCGTCTGCGCCCACGATGTAAGCGACGTTGATACCGGCATTCTGGATCTCCCAAGCTCTCTTGTGATCGACGTATGTTCCCTTCTCCGCGAGGATCTCGCCGTACTCGTCGGTGATGTCCTCTGCGAGCTCTTTCTCGGCGATACGAGAAGCGAGGGAGAGCTTCTTATTGTACTTATATCTGCCCACTCTCGAGATGTCGTAACGCTTCTTGTCATAGAAGATACCGGGGATATTCGCCGCGACGCCTTCGTCGGTGATGATCTCGCCGTTCTTGATGGTCTTATAAAGCTCCCTCTTCGGGTTCTCGCGATCCTGCTGCGTATCCTTGCTCAAGGTATTCTTGAGGATCTCGTCCTCGCCGAAGATCTTGAGAAGAGTCTCGTCCTCGGTGAGCCCGATCGCACGGAGCATCAGGGACACGGTGACCTTCTTCTTGCGGTCCACCTTGACGTACAAAACACCGGAGGAATCCTGCTCGAACTCCATCCAAGCACCGTTCTTCGGGATGACGGTACACTTGTACGCGACTTCACCGTCCTTATCCACCTCTTTGGCGAAGTAGACGCCCGGGCTCCTGACGAGCTGGCTCACGATGACACGCTCCGCACCGTTGATGATGAAGGACCCCGTCTCGGTCATCAGGGGGATATCTCCCATGAAGATCTCGTCCTCTTTGATGAGGTCGCCTTTCTCGCGAATGGTGAGGCGCACCTTGACGCGGAGGGGGGCATTGTAGGTGACGAGGTTGTCGCTCTTACAGGCGCGAGCGGAGAAGTGAGGCTCTTCCACTCGATAATCGCCGAATTCGAGCACGAAACGCTCTGCACCGTTCGTCGCTTTCTGCACAATGGGAGAGAACTCGTCGAAGATCTCACGGAGACCCTCTTCCAAGAACTTCTTATACGAACCTTTTTGCAGTTCGATAAGATAGGGGAGATCTAAAATCTCCTTGGTCTTGGAGAAGCTCATTCTTTCCACGTTGCCGTACTTAACCTTGTGAGGTTTGTTGTGAACAGACTGAACAGACATTGATAAACACTCCTTATCGATTTTGAATTCCCATCATATTTCGCGTTTTCTTCCCCCTCACCTACGGTGATATAGCCGTTTTTGAGGGAAAATCGACTCTTCCGTATAATCGGACAGGTTACAATGATACTCACACTCTGTCAATGTGTCAAGTCTTTTTTTATGAGAAAATGAAAAAAGGACCGAAAACTCCCTTTTTCGAGGTTTTTTGTATGGGAAAAACGCAGGTGAATTAGATTAAATTTTCTTAATATTCTGCTTCTCGAGGCGCTTTTTGCGGAAAAATTCGGTTAAAATGCGAGAACAATCCTCTTCGAGGACCCCCGTATCGCAGGGGAACGAATGGTTGAGCGGATACTCTTTCGGAAGGTCGGCGAGAGAGCCGAGGAATCCGAAACGCGGATCCTTCGCGCCGTACACCACTCTGTCCAAGCGGCTGTTCACGATCGCACCGGCGCACATCACGCAGGGTTCGAGTGTGACATAAAGCGTGCACCCTTCGAGCCACCAATTCGAGAGCTTCTTCGTCGCCTTGCGAATCGCGAGGATTTCGGCATGATCGATCGCGCAATTATGCTTTTCCTTTTGATTATGCGCGCGCGCAATGATTTTGCCCTCTTTCACCACGACGGCGCCCACCGGCACTTCGTCTTGTGTTGCAGCCTTCTCCGCTTCTCTGAGAGCGGCACGCATGAAACGCTCGTCTTCTGTCATCTGCCGATCCCCCAAGCGAGAAGGGAGAGAGATAGGAGCCCTTCGGATACGATCACCGCGATTAAGAAGGCATTGTCTTTCAAGGTCGCCCTGCCGTCCGGCTTAAAAGAGTCGAGGGTGACCACGCCGAAGAGCTTGCGCTCCGAGATCGGCTTGGGCGCCTTGCGTGAAATGTACTGCAATAGTTTGACGACGCCGTAGACCGAGAAGCCGAGCACCGCGACGGTGATCGCGACAGAGAGGACGTCTCCCGCGCCGAAGAACTTCGAGTACCAGACGCCGAAGGGGTTCTGCCGCTGCACCGAGAAATCAAGAATCACCGAAACGGCGTTATTCGCGAAATGGGCGCACATCGCGGGAATGATCGAGTCCGTCTTGATGACCGCCACCCCGAAGACCAATCCGCCGAAAAAGGCGTAAAAGAGTTGCGCGGGATTCTCGTGCATGAGTCCGAACATCATCGCGGACACCACCACCGCCGAGAGCTCTGATCCTCGATTCTCCAAGCCGGAGAGCAAGAGTCCGCGGTGGGTGAATTCCTCGAAAATCGCGGGAAGCAGCGCGGTCAAAAAGATCATCAGGAAGAAGTCCCCCGCTCCGAGATATATCATGCCGACGGGATAACTCCGTTTGTACCCGACGATGCTGAAAAAGAGATTGGTCAAGGCATTGAACGTCATCGTGAAGGGGGTGATGAGAAGCATCAGTCCGACGGCGAGCAAGAAGCAGGATCTCTTATCACGCGGCGGCTTATAACGCATCAGCTTGAGCTCGGGAAGGACCTTCCCGCGATTCAAAGCAAGCAGCGTTAAAAAAGGAATCGCACCCATACAAATGATCTGCGATATCAAGGTGTAATAGACGTCGGTATGGAAATCGGATAATCTCTGAAAGGGCTGTGTGTAAAAAAGGAGCTGACAAAGGATCAGCGCAACCATCGATGTCGCATACGCGATGAGATGCTTATTTCGGAGGGTCATCAGCCATTCCCCACGAAGACGCCGAGGATCACGACGAGAGCAAGCACGAGGACGTACAAGATGGGAAGAACGATGCGATAGGTCGCATACATGGAATCTTGCGCGGCGCGCGCACTCTCTTCCGCCTGCTCCGTCTGCCGCTCTTCATTCTCTTTGGGCGTATAGCTCATATATGCGAGGAAGGCATTGATCTCCCGCAGGAAGGTGTCGTCCGACTCGGGGAATTCGCCCGCTTCCTTCTCCTTCTCGCGGCGAAGCAGATAGGTGACAAGGACCAAGAGCCCGATCAGGAGCATCATGCTTGCGATGATTCCCACGAGGATCTCCCAACTTACGAAGAAATAATCCCCCTCGAAATAGCCGTAGAATTTATTATCGATCATACCATGATAATGGAAGTACTCCAAAAGGAGCGCGAGTCCATTATTCATCGCGTGCACGACGACGCTCGCAAGGATCCCTCCCGTGACGACCGCCAAATAGCCCATCACGAGCGCGAGAAGGAACTGGTGCACGAGCTGATTCAGATTTCCATGGAAAAGTGCGAAAGATATCGCCGTATATATGATCGCGAAAAGCGGCGCTTTCCGCTTCGCACCCGAGAGAAGCACCCCACGGAAGAGGGTCTCCTCTCCGATGGGCGGCAAGATAACGAGCGCCAAGAACGCGAGTGTGAAGAGCCCTGCGTTATCCCAAGGAATCGCATAATTCGCCTGATACGTATAGCCCACTCTCGACAGGAGATGGGCGATCATGCCCGCAAGCGGTCCGAACGCCGCGACACACGCCGCCGCGATGAGGATGAAGAAGGGGAAGATATACGCCTTCGGAGGACGCTTGACTCCCGTGACCGCGATGATATCCACCTTTTTCTGCTTCGCCGCAACGATACAGGTGGCGACGATCACGACTTGGTTCCCCAAAACGCAGATCCAAGTCGTAGCCGTATCGGAGATGGGGAGGAGGACGACGATCGCCTGAAAGACGATCATGGCGACAAACGCCACGAGCGCTACCAGCGCCCCTGTCGGGAAATCAAAATAATTTTTCTTCTCTCTCTTTTCGTTCATTTCTTCCTTCTCACAGCGGTTTTTTATTCTCGATCACGCCGCCGCCGAGGCACACTCTATCGTCATACAAGACGGCGTATTGTCCTTCCGCAATCGCACGTTGCGGCTTATCAAAGAGTATCTCCACACGGTCGCCCGTCACGAAAGCGGTCGCTTTCTGCAAGGGCTGGCGGTGCCTGACGCGGCACAAAAGTTCATGCTTCCCCTCCGGTAATCTGTCCGCGATAAAGTGGAACTTCTCCACCGTCAGCGCCGAAGAGAAGAGCCGATCGGTCTCTCCCTGCGTGACGATCAAGCGATTACGGACGACGTCCTTCTCGACGACGAACCACGGCTCTCCCGTGCCGCCGCCCCCTACGCCGAGTCCCTTGCGTTGTCCTACGGTGTAGTAGTAGACGCCTTCGTGCTCTCCCACGACTTCGCCTTTCTCTGTCACGATCTCGCCCTTCTTCATCGGGATATATTCGGCGAGGAACTTGCGGAAATTCCTCTCTCCGATGAAGCAGATGCCGGTGCTATCCTTCTTCTCCCACACGGGAAGCCCCGCCTTCTTCGCGATTTCTCTCACTTCCCCCTTCTTCAGGTCGCCCAGTGGGAAGAGGGCTGTGGAGAGCTGTTCCTCCGTGACCTGATTCAGAAAATAGGTCTGATCTTTATTCTCATCCGCCGAGCGGAGCAATCGATGCCTCTCGCCGTGCGACACAGCCGCATAGTGCCCCGTCGCCACGAAATCGGCGTCCAATGCGCGCGCAAAGGCGGCGAAAGCGTCGAACTTGATCTCCCGATTGCATAAGACATCGGGATTGGGGGTGCGCCCCTTCTTGTACTCCTCCACGAAATGCTTGAACACGCGATCCAAGTACTTCTCCGAGAAGTCCTCGGCATAATAGGGGATCCCGATCTTATCCGCGACCCGCCTCACGTCCGAGAAGTCCTCGTCCGCGGTGCATCTGCCGCATTCGTCCTCTTCTTTCCAGTTCCGGAGGAAGAGCCCGACGACGTCGTAGCCCTGCTCTTTGAGGAGAAGGGCGGCGACCGCGCTGTCCACGCCGCCGCTCAGTCCGATGACGACTCGTTTGCCTTCTCTGTGATTAGGCATTCGCACGCTTATCTGTCTCTTCTTGGAAGAGGTTTCTCGTGAAGGGAACCTGCTTGATCTCGACAGAGCTGTCCTTCTTCAAGGTGATGAGGGTGCCGCCGCGCTGTTCGGTCTCGTTATAGATCCGCTGATGAGGATCGAAGGCACCGAGCAGTCCGTTCGCGCTGTAGTCGATGCTCATCCCGTAGGTAAGTGTGATCCCGTCGTAGGTCATCGAGAAGGTATTCCTGTGATCGTGTCCGCAGAAGATGTACTTCGTGCTGCCGAACTCTTTCAAGGTCTTGAACTCATTGCCGCCGTCATAGGTCTTGCCATTCAGCTCGCCGACGTAAGAACAGCAAACTTCGCCCTCGTTATACACGCCGCCGTGGTAGGTGATCTTGCCGAGCTTGGTATCGATCACCGTCTCGACACCGTTTTTATTGATGGTCTTCTCCCAATCATCTCCGAGCGCCTCGATGCAAGCATCGATCACGTAGCGATACTCGGGGGTGGGGATATGCTGGAAAACCAAGGAGGGCACGAGCCCATCCCTGCCGTCCAAGCGAGAGATATCGGTGATCGCCTTTTTATACCAGTCGAGCTGGTCGTCATGCACCCACTCGTAGTGGGTGGTCTTCAAGGCGCCAGGCTCTTGGAGATAGGAGCCCGAATCGAAGAGCACCAAGGAATTATTCACCGAACCGTCCTTATTCAACACGTTCACGATGTAGTTTCCCACGCCGTTGATGTCCTTGGGACCTTCCACGTAATAGCAATTCTTGATATCATCCGAGAGCAAATATTCGCCGAGCGCTCTCTTCACGTCGTCGTGATTATTGATGCTGGGATAGGTGATGAGATCCCCTTCTTCGTCGTGATTGCCGAAGAGGAAGAGCCACGGGATATCGAAGCTGTCCACGTAATCCGCGAACTTCATGAAGGTGCTGTAATTATCCACGTTATCGATGATCGCCTCGCCGACGCCCGGGACGGTGAAGATCACGTCTCCCGTGACGATGAGGAGGTCGGGATCCGCGTCCTCGATGACAGAAGCGATCGCCGTTTTCGCCCATTCGTCGCGCAACGTATAATCATTCGCGACCGAGTCCTTCGAGGTCTTCTTCGAATCGATAAAGTGCAGGTCTGTCAGTTGCAGGATCTTGAAGGTGCCGTCCTTCCCGACCTTGAAATTATGAGTCACGTACTGACTGGTTTCCTTCTCCCTGCAACCGAATAAACCTGCCGTCAGAAAAACCGCCAACAATACGATGCTCACAATCATCACGAATCTCTTGCTCATTTTTTGCTCCTTGCTGTTCTTTTGTCTAATGTGGTCGCCCGCGCCGTCGAGAACCCTATGGGCAGAGGGTGCTCTGTCCTCTATAGCGATCTCATCCCGTCACGTAAGAGATGGATTTCTTCAAAATATCCCAAACGTCCGCTTCGGTGAAGCTGTTATCTACGATCACGCTGTACCAATCTCTTTCCTTATTCTTCGGGAACGCACTGCGGATACCGCTGTGCGCGTGCGCTTTATGAATATCCTTTGCATGCTCTTCTGTGGTACGGAGAAGGATCGTGATCTCGCCGCCGCCGTCTTCATAGATATAGGTGAAGCAGACGCGCTTACCGTCCGGAGCGAATGCAAAGTGATTGTCGGACATCAAGAGCTTGCCATTCGGGGTCCTATTCTCCCTGCCATTCAGCTCGACCTTGTCGCCGAAGGTCTTCGAGAGGTACTCGATGATGGACTTCTTCGTGACGATACCGACCGCACCCGTTTCCTTCGCCACCGCGAGGCTCTCCTTCAGGGATACTTCCTTTTCGGGGATCTCCTCCGCTGCCGCGACTTCCGCGCCGATAATATTCATTGCCGCACGGTCAAGATCGGCATATACGGCATTTTCGCTGTAACTGCTGTCCACGATCACGCTGTACCAATCTCTTTCCTTATTCTTCGGGAACGCACTGCGGATACCGCTGTGCGCGTGCGCTTTATGAATATCCTTTGCGTGCTCTTCTGTGGTACGGAGAAGGATCGTGATCTCGCCGCCGTCGTCTTCATAGATATAAGTGAAGCACACGCGCTTGCCTGCGGGCGAGAAGGCGAAGTGATTATCCGACATCAGCAGTTTGCCGTTCGGGGTTCTGTTCTCCCTGCCGTTCAGCTCGACCTTGTCGCCGAAGGTCTTGTCGAGGTACTCGAAGATGGACTTCTTCGTGACGATGCCGACCGCACCCGTTTCCTTCGCCACCGCGAGGCTCTCCTTCAGGGATACTTCCTTTTCGGAGATCTCCTCCGCTGCCGCGACTTCCGCGCCGATAATATTCATTGCCGCACGGTCAAGTTCTGCGTAGACGCCCGCTTCGGTGAAGCTGTTATCTACGATCACGCTATACCAATCCTTCTCTTTGTTCTTCGGGAAGGCGCTATGGATACCGCTATGCTCGTGCGCTTTATGAATATCCTTTGCGTGCTCTTCTGTGGTACGCAGGAGAATGGTGATCTTGCCATCGTCGTCCTCATAGATATAAGTGAAGCACACGCGCTTGCCTGCGGGCGAGAAGGCGAAGTGATTATCCGACATCAGCAGTTTGCCGTTGGGGGTCCTATTCTCCCTGCCGTTCAGCTCGACTTTGTCGCCGAAGGTCTTATCGAGGTGCTCGATGATGGATTTCTTCGTGACGATACCCACGGCACCCGTCTCCTTCGCAACGGTAAGACTCTCTTTCAGAGTGACTTCCACCTCGGGTTCGGGCTCGGCTGTCGTTGCCGCGACCTCGGCGCCGATGATATTCATCGCCGCACGATCGAGGTCGGCATATACGCCGCTTTCGGTATAGCTGTCGTCCACGATCACGCTGTACCAGTCTCTCTCCTTATTCTTCGGGAAGGCACTGCGAATGCCGCTCGACTTATGGGAAGCGCGGATATCTTTCGCGTGTTCCGCCGTCGTGCGAAGAAGGATCGTGATCTCGCCGCCGTCGTCCTCATAGATATAGGTGAAGCACACGCGCTTACCCGCGGGCGAGAAGGCGAAATGGTTGTCGGACATCAGGAGTTTGCCGTTCGGGGTTCTGTTCTCCCTGCCGTTCAGCTCGACTTTGTCGCCGAAGGTCTTGTCGAGGTGCTCGATGATCGACTTCTTCGTGACGATACCGACCGCACCCGTCTCCTTTGCGACCGCAAGGCTCTCTTTCAGAGAGACTTCGACTTCGGGCTCGGGCACTTCCGCAGAAGCGCCGATAATATTCATCACGGCACGATCGAGATCGGCATATACGGCATTTTCGCTGTAACTGCTATCCACGATCACGCTGTACCAATCCCTTTCCTTATTCTTCGGGAAGGCGCTGCGGATACCACTGTGCTCGTGCACTTTATGAATATCCTTTGCGTGCTCTTCGGTCGTGCGAAGGAGGATCGTGATCTCGCCGCCGTCGTCCTCATAGATATAAGTGAAGCACACTCGCTTACCCGCGGGCGAGAAGGCGAAGTGATTATCGGACATCAGGAGTTTGCCATTCGGCGTTCTGTTCTCTCTGCCGTTCAGCTCGACTTTGTCGCCGAAGGTCTTGTCGAGGTGCTCGATGATGGACTTCTTCGTGACGATACCAACCGCACCCGTTTCCTTCGCCACGGCAAGGCTCTCTTTCAGAGAGACTTCGACTTCGGGCTCGGGCACTGCTTCCGCACGATCGGTGATGATCGCGATGGCGTGATCCAAGACGGCGTAATAGGACGCCTCGGTGAAACTGTCGTCCGCGACCACGCTGTACCAATCTTTCTCCTTATTCTTCGGGAAGGCACTGTGCGCCACGCCACCATGCGTTTTCGCAAGCTCCGCCACGTACGCTTCGTCCAAACGGATCAGAGAAAGCACCTGATCCTCGTCCGTCTCGTACACGTAAGTGAAGCAGACGCGTTTACCCGCGGGGGAGAAAGCGAAGTGATTGTCCGAGAGCAAGAGCTTGCCGTTCGGGGTCTTATTCGCCCTACCGTTGAGCTCCACTTTATCCCCATATTTGTCGGACAAATAGGCAATAATGGATTTCTTGCTGATGAGCCCTTTCGTGCCCGTCTCTTTCACGGCGGCGATGCTCTCCGACAGGGTCTTCTCCTTCTCGGGGAGGATCACGATGGGAGAAAGGATGGGTCTCGCCTCGAGCTCTTTGATGCGCTCCTTCAGAGCGTCGATCTCCCCCTCTTTCTCCTTGAGATCGGGGCAATTCTCGCAGTCCTTTTCTTGGACGGCGGGCTTCTTCTGCCTCTTGGCAAGGACGCCCAAACGAACGAGGGCATACACGCCGAGCGCGATCAGCACGGCAAGGATCACATACACAGCCACCAAGGCGCCGTAACCGGCAGCCATCACGTAAATCATGCTAAGATCAGTCATTGTTCGATCCCTCCTCGGCGGCCTTTTCTTGCTCGTTCGGCGCCTCGGCGCCCTCGCCGTTCGGCGGAGGAGTTCCTCCGTTTTGTTTCTGTTTCTTGAGCATCTTCTCGACCAGCACGATCGCCACGACGAGGATCAAGAGTGCGATCACGATCAAGATCACGATCGGGATCCAGTTCAGGCGGATATTCATCACCGCCGTCATCGGCTCGGACACGTCGTAGTTCGGATTGGTGGAGACGAAGATCGCGGTAACGGTGAATCGACCGAGGTCGGACTCGTCGTTGCCGACGTAGACCACTTCCACCCCTTCGGGAAGTTCGCCATCGATATAAATGGAGTGCTTCTTGCCGTTAAACCAGAAGCGCTTGTCTTCAAAGGTGATGCTTCCGATATCGGTAAGCTTCTTCTTCTCGATCACGAAGTCAAAGCTCAGATCAACGGTAAGTCCGCTGTCCCAAACGGTATTTGCCGCATCCGCGAGAGCGACCTTGACGGCGTACTTGCCGGCGTCGGTCTGCACGTTCCCGGTGACGACGTACTCCGCGCTCTCCGCGATCGTGTAGGTCTGCGGCTTGCCGTTATAGACGAATTTCGTTCCGTCCGCGGCGGGTCTTGCCACGACCTTCGGATTGATCTTGAAGGAGATGATGCTCTCCGCGGCGCCGTATCCGTCCCTTGCCGCAATGAAGGCTTTCAGATAATAGGTGCCCGCATTAACCGGCTTCTCGTAAGTATACTCACCATCTTTCTCGGTGGAATAGGAGAAGACCACTCTCTCCTCGCCGTACAAGGCTTTTGCCTGCGGATTGAAGGGGGTCGTATCGCCATAGGTCCTGTCGTCGATGGTCAGCGACGTGATCTTATTCATGATGAGGACGGGCTCGGGGGACACACCGAAGGCGAGCACGCTGTACTCTTTCTGACGGATCGCGATATACTCCTCACCCGCCACCTTCTTGATGAAGAAGCACTCGGTCTGAGCATTCTCGCCCTCTTTCTCACTCATCTTGGGGAGATTGTAGATCACGATGACGTTTCCTGCGTACTCGTGTCTCTTATAGACGTAGATATTGTCCACGGTGCCGCCCACCAGGATGATCTCCTGTCTCAAGGCACTCGAGATGGGGAAGATATTCGTCTGATAGGACTCCGCCACGGAGATATTCTCGAGGGTGGAGTACTGCTCGCCGTTCGCCTTTCTAACCGTCGTGGTCTTCCAGAGGGTGATATCGAAAAACTCCAAGAGACGGCCCTTGGCGTATTCTGCATTTTGCGCCATCTCGGCATTGATCTGCGCCTTGATCTCGTCGTCGACCTCGCCCACGCGTCTCTGTGTGATCACGATCTCGTTGATCGTGCCGCCCGCCGCGCCGTCGGAGATCTTATTCTTCTCCGCTTCGGAGATCGCGCCGTCCAGTCCTTCCGCAGAACCGACGCCCTCGACGACGGTATTGAACTTGGTCTTGGGTAAGACGATGGAAGCGCGGATGCCCTCGCCCTCATGCGCGGGATCCTCCACCACGTCGAGATAACTGCTGCGAACGATCTCCGTGCCGTCTATATAAGGATAGGAGACGACGAGCTTGTAGTTGCCGTAGGGAACGTTCGGGAAGACGACCTCTCCGGTTGCCGAAGTATGCACGGTGACCATGGGCTTGCCTTCCGTCCCCGCGCCGGGCTCGCGATTCTCATTCTCATAGAGAGAGACCGTCGCTCCCGGGATGGGCGTCCCGTCCGAATCGGTGACCGAGATCTTGACGTCGGTCAATCTCTTCCACTCGGCGGTGAAGTGCAACTGCTCGAATCCGATCTTGTACTCCAAATCGGCGGTGACTTTCAGTCCCGACTCGTCGCGCCAACCGACGAAGAGATAGCCGTCGCGCTTATGCCCCGTCTCGCCGGGGAAGATCACGGTGTCGCCCGGCAGGAGGAAATAGCTGACTTCCGTCGTGTCGTCGAGGTAATCGAAGAAGACGACGGGGTAATCCTCCAAATCGGTGCGCTGATAGGTCTTCCCTTGGAAGACGACCGTCGCGGTATAGAGAAGCTTCTTCTCGGGAGTCACGCTCATCGTGACCGTCGCGTCTTTGACCACGACGCTCTCGCCGCAGTCGCAGGTGAAGGTCGCCTTGTAGAGATAGCTGTAGTTCTTCTCGGTGCGCGTCCATTCGGGCTCTTTACTGTAGACGTGACCGGCGGGAACGTCCTCCACGTCGATCGCACTGTGATAATTCTTGCCGCCGTAGACAAAGGTCGCCTTGCGCTCGATCCTGCCGTTGGCGTCCACTGCGGGAGGCACGTTCGTCACGACGGTAATCGTCACGTCCTCTCCCTCGAAGATCAAGACGTGATCGGGATCGCGCAAGCAGACCACTTTCGCCGTAGCGGAGAGATGGTCGGCTGCCCAAGTCCAAGTGACGTGCTTGAAATCGTAGTTATGTCCGAGAGGTTCGCCCGATTCGAAGGTGTAAGCCTCGTCCACCTTGCCACAGGAGCAGCTCTTATAGTAGACAGCGGCATCCTCGCAAGTCGCGGGGCTGATCAAGAACTCGGGAGAGGTATCCTCACGGTCGAAAATGTGATTCGCCAAGAGGATGATATCGTCGATGGCGTCCGACTCGAAGGTCAGCGTATTCCCCGTCTCGGTCAGACGGAAAACTTCGATGGTGTCACCGATGAAGCGAAGGGCGACGATGCCTTCTTTCACTTCGGGCAGGGTGATCACATAGGTAAAGGATCCTTCATACAGTTCGGGCACCAAATCCGTGGTGAGGAATGCGACGAAGCACTTATCTTTGACGAGCTCCGCCGCCTGCTCATCGCTCAACAGTCCGAGTACTCCTCTCTTTTTCGCGGCGGCGATGTCATCAAGAAGATCCTTCACGATGGGGCTCTCTTTCGTAATAATAAAGGTGCTTGTCGGATCGAAGCCCTCGCTCGAAGAGATACCGAGGATAAAGCCTTGGTCATCGTCCTCGACCACGGCTCTACGGATTACGAAAGTATAGATCTTGTCGCTTGTCGTGCCGTCTTCCCATTCGTAATTGTTCTTATTTTGATTCTCGATACGCGCCGTCACGTTATAGACGCCTGCGACGGTATGCTTATTGCCGTAAATCGAATAGCGATTGAGATACTCCACGGTGGAGAACTCATAAGTCTGCTCCGCGCCGTTCTCGATATAGGTTCGAGCCGCACTGACGGGGATGGTCAGCTGTGCCTTCTTGATCTTGAAGGAGTATATCTGATCCTCCGAGCTCTCGCCCTCGCCCTCTTTCCAAACGTAATTCTTCTTGTATTGGTTCTTGATCGAGACGGTCACGGTATATTCGCCCGCATCTGTCCGAGACTTACCGGTGACGTCATAGATATTGGCATTGCTCTCTTGCTTGAAGACGTAATAAATGGGCTCGCCGGTATAGGTATAAGTCTTCTCCTGCTCGGTATAAGCCACCGGCTTATCGAGGCGGACCTTGGCGATCTCAAAAGGTATGACCGCACTGATGGGCTCGTATGACTCCGTGCCTGCCACGACGAATTTCACTCGATAGAAGCCCGCATCCACGGGGATCTCATCGGTATAATCGGCATCCGTCTCACTCTGCAAACGATAGTAGGTCTCGACCGTGCCGTACTTCGCACTTGCGCCCACGGTCGCCGGTGTGCCGTCATAGGTCTTCCCATAGGCGAAAGGCTGGAGGATCCACTCATTGACCGACTCGGAGATGCTGAAATACGCCGTCACAGAATCGATAGCGGATTCCTGCCAACCGTAATTGGCGAAGCACTCCTCCGTGATCGTAAAGACGACGGGGTACTCGCCAAGCTCCGTACCGCCCTCATTCACCGTGATCTCATACGGAGAATTCGTCGGGTAGACGTAACTCGCGAGCTGCAACTCGCCGGTGTACTTTTTGGAAGCTACGTCGGGGGTCTCGATCAAGTACTTCCCGATATGGAAGTCGAAAGCAATCGGTGCCGTGCTCTCATCATTCCACTCGGTATTGTCGGTGTCGTTCAAGACAACGGTGACAGTGTAATCACCCGCATTCTTCTCGGCATTTCCCGTCACGGTGTAATAGTCTTTGGAGTCATTATCCTCCGTCTTGAACTGATAGGTGATAACGGCTCCCGCGTTATCGTAGAGGGCGGGAACGTTATTGCCGGGATTAAAAGTATAGGTCTTCTCCTCCGCGCTGTAAGCGGTCGGTTTCACGACCTGGAGCTTCTTGATCACGAAGGGGAATTCCAATGCTTCCGTGCCGCCGCCTGCCCATGCGAAATTAGTCGTATCGTCGAGAGTCGCCGTCACGGTGTAGCCGCCCGTTTTCACCTCCGTCTCTTCGTCGCCCTCGATCGTATAATAGTCGCTGTGCTCCAAAGACGCCTCCGTGAAGGCGAAGTATTTCGGATCGCCGTCATAAGTGTAGTCATCGCCCGTCGGGACCGGCTTGGTCACGATGAAAGGCGTGATGCGGTAGTTGAAGGACAGCGCTTCTTTCGTGCCGTCCGCCCAAGTGACAAGAGTATCATCAATCGTTTTCAAAGTGACGACGGCGGTGTAGTCGCCGACGGTGGCATGATTGTCATGATCCGTGAGATCGTAATAACTATCTCCGCCCTTTTTCTTGAAGGTGTAGACGGCATTCGATCCGTCGGGGTCATAGATATAGCTCTCGAGCGCGGAGTACGCTTCGGGCTTCTCGACGCGCAGGACGTTGACCGTCGCGGCGCCCACGGCGGCATTCGCATAGAAGACGCCCCCGCTCACGTCGAAGCGGGTGACGTCACGGTTGCCGATGGTCAAGCCGATCGTTCCGCCCGAAGTCGCCTCCTTTTTGACCTTAAACTTCAAAGTCAACAATTTGCCCGTGGTAAAGGTATTGGAATTGGCGTTGAAGAAGAGGAAGGACTTCCCATCGATGCTCTCCCCTTCGCCGAGGGTCTGCCACACGCCCGGGGCGACCGTCCCTGCCTTCGTCGCCGCGTTGATCTCGGGGAAAGTGGGGACGAAATCCTGATAGAAGGGGCTGTCGGCGTCGTAACGGAAACCGACGAACTCCAGCTTCGTATCGTCGAATTCGGGGGCGACAAGGAGGGAGTTGATGCCGTAATTTTTCGTAACGCTCACCGTCGCGATCACAAAATCCTCTTCATCCTCTTCGTCGAAGACGCTCGAAACTTCGAGCCAAGTGGTTGTGACGCCCGGCTCGTCCTTATTAAGCTTAAAGTAGCCGTAGACCGTCACGTCCTCGTCGGGCATCGCCGCGAAATCGACCGGCTCGGTGCAGGCGGCGTCCTTGTACCAACCGAGGAAGTTATAGTACTCCGAGAAACGAACGGGGATCTCGGCGTCGAAATTGATGATTCCGGCATAGGGGATAGTCACGACCTTCTTGGAGGTGTGCTCGGGGGTATTATTGGCGGTGGGATAGCTGATCTCCTCCGCATCCTCGCCCAGATATCCTTTCATGAAGGTGATCTCGTAGGGAACGGGAGTCGCCGTATAAGTGGGTTCGTACTCGCAGTGATCGCCCGACTGGATCTCTCGCCAACCGCGGAACTCATAGGAATATCTCTTCGTCGACTCTTTCGTGGGAAGAAGCCCCTGCCTCTCTTCAAGCGCCTTCTCGATCGTCACGTTCTCGAGATTGCTCTCTGCGTAAGCGTACTCCTTGCCTTTGGCGTCGTATAATCTCACGCTGTACACGCCGGTAAGAATCTTGATCTTGCCACTGCCTTCGGTGATATTGAGATCGCGCTTTTGCCCGACGTCCAAGAAGGTGTTATTCGGATCGACCGTAACACTGATTTGATAATCCCCGGCCTCCGCAGTGGACTTGGAGAGGAAGCGGAGCGTCGCGATCTTTCCCTCGCCGTACCACTTCTGTCTGGTCACTGTCCAGAGCAGGACGAAGGACTTGTTGCCGTAGCTGTTGTAGGTCTTGTCGGCATCCTCGCCGGAGGCGTCGAAGCCCGCAGCCCACGGTTCGATCGTTTTGTTGTCAATCGACGACACGAGGTCGTACGCCGTCACGTCGTCGAGGGTCATCGCCTTCGGATCGAAATTCACGAGCAAGCGGAGCGACATGATGCCCTGCTGGTTATTGCCGATCGAAATATCCACGTCGAACTCCTGTCCGCGATTGATCGTGCAGCTTGAGACCGTAATGGTCTGATCCGCCTTCTCCGCCGCAATGGCGCGATCGTCCAGATGCAAGAGCGACATCCCCACGAGCAACATAACGCACAGCGCGAGGATCGCAAGCATCTTGAATAACCAATGGTTCGTTTTGTTACCTGTCTTTTCCATAATATTCTCCATATCACGGTTTATTTGCCGGAAGTATCGGTATTCGTCTTTTTTCTGCGATAGATAATGTATGCCGTGGCAAGTGCGGCGACGAAAAGGACCGCGCCTCCCACGCTGAGACCGATCACGAGAGCGGTCTTCCCGTCTTTCTCTTCGGGAGCAGTCACCGAAGCGACCTTTCCGCCCGAGATCGCGACCTTCTTCGCCGCGACGACGACGCCACCCGTCGTGCCTGCCGTCGGATCGACGCCGAACTCAATAGGATCGCCGTATTTGGTATTGTAGATCGGATCGGGATCGCTGTCATCCACAAGATAGCCCACCTGCCTGACGACGAGCTTGATCGGATACTCGCCCTTCTTCGCGCCCTCTTTGACCTTGAAGTGCAAAGTCAGCAGGCGACCGGTATCGTCCACGTTCGCCACGTTCTCCACGAAGGACACGCGATAAGGATATTCGTAGGCTCCTTCCTCGAAATTGTCCACGGGACGGAGCTTCGCAAGCACGTTATTGCTGAGCTCGCGATCCACGAGCACGAGCGCGTCGGTGTCGTACTCCACGCGGAGATACAAGTCGACGATGCCGTCGTTCTCGGTGAGCGTAACGACGGCAGTGATTTCCTCTTCCGTCTTCGTGACGTCAAAGTCGAAAGCCACATCGTTCTGCTCGGCATAAGCGACCGTCGCCGCGCCGCAGAAGGACGCCGCAAGGATCGCAGAAATGATTAACAGCAAGAAAAGTCTTTTCACGTCTGCCTCCTTCTTATTCCGCAGTCAGTTCGATATGCTTTGCATTCGTAACGAGGATATCTCCACCGCATTCGTCTTCCATATCCACGAAATTGATCCTATTGCCGTTTATCATAAAGAGGTTCTCGATCTCCAGCACACCGTTCTTCAAGGTGACGCTACCTTGCGCCGTGACATAGTACTCATCCATAGAGATGGTGTGGCCGGCGAGGTCGATGAACAAGCTGCCCTCCGTATCGAATCCGCCGATTCCCAGCGTGATATCCGCAAGGAGGATTATGTTCTTGTCGGCGATGAGCGCCTGATTGAACGCCGCGGAACTATCCACGTACGCCACTTCCGCGATGATCTGATGAGAATAGTACACGCCGTTCACCGTGACGTCGGACAGGATCTCGTAGCCGTAGCCGCCGACGAGCGCGCGGCGCTCGGTGATGACATCTCTCGTGTCTTTGTAAGTGTCACCGTTCGCATCCCACAAGAAGAGATAGAAATATCCGCCGGTGGGCACCGGATCGGCGAGAGCATTCCAGACGGCGATCTTGTCGGTGAGGATATTGAACTTGACGCCGACAAGGAATCTCTTCATCAAGACGACGTCCTCGGCGGTGACCTCACCGTTTCCGTTCACGTCGCCCTTGCCGAGGTCGAGGGTCATCATCGCGATATAGTAAGCATCGGCGTCGTTCTCCGAGCTGACGGATGCTTCAAAGGCGGTGACGACGGTATAGGTGTACACGTCATTCACCTTGACCGCTTTGACCCAACGATTCACGCGGAAGTCACCTACGGTGGCAGCCATCGGGATATCGGTATTCTTCTCGAACTCGTATGCGTCGAAGGTGTCTGCAAGGATGAACTTCTCGTTCTCGCTATCCCACTTCAGGTTGCGATAGGTGCCGGTCTGATAGTCCGCACCGTCATTCAGCGCACGGAACTTGAAGGCGAAAAGCATCTTCTCCCATTTGGCGGTGAGGACGACATCCTCTTCGATGGCGTCATTCGCGAAATCGAAGGCTTCCGCCTCGTCCGAAACATACCAGTAGCTGAAGCTGAATCCTTCGTATGCGGGATCGACGGGCTGCGAAGCGAGATATCCTTGGAAGATATACTGCGCGTCGGGCATATCGGTCGCGCCCTCGAAAGCCGCGGTCACGACGAAGGTCACTGCCTTCACTGCGAGAAGGTCGAGGTCGTCGGGCGTCTCGTAGTTCGCATTGGTAATGCTCGCGGATACCGTGAGACTTCTCTCGGTGTCTGCGGCGACTGCGGTATAACTGTCTCCGACAAGGTCATCGCCGCAGATCTTGTAAGCGACGCCGAGGTCGTCATCATTCACCACGCCGTCGATAGAGAAGGTGACTTCGCCGCCTTCATAAGAAGCGACGAGGGTAAGCGACTTCTCGGAAACGGTGATCTTCGCCGTTTCGATGGCATCGACGATATAGTTGGCGGGAACCTCGCCATCAACCGCGGCGGTATAGACGTACTCGCCCACGCCCTCGAACTGCGCGTAAGCCGCATCCACGGCATTAACGGAGATCGTAAGCGCCTCGAGGACAGCCTCTTCTTCGCTCGCCAAGATGCCCACTACCTCATAGTCGAAGTCGGTGGGCGCGGCGTCGCCATAAGTCAGTTCGACCAAAACTGCGTCGTCGATGTAGGTCTTGATCGTCAGTTTCTTCTGTGCGATGGTGAAGGTAAAGGTCACGTTCTCTGTGCCGCCATTCTCCCACTCGTAGTTATCCTTATCGTCGAGCTCAGCGGTAACCGTCTGCTCACCTGCGAGGGTGCGCTTGGTACCCGTCACGGTGAAGTAATCGGTATCACCGTTATCGGCGAAGGCATAGGTCTGCTCTTCTCCGGTATAAGTATAGGTTTCGGTGGTCTCGGTCGGTGCGGCGACCTTCTTCGTCTCGATGGTGAAGGTAAAGGTCACGTTCTCTGTGCCGCCATTCTCCCACTCGTAGTTATCCTTATCGTCGAGCTCAGCGGTAACCGTCTGCTCACCTGCAAGGGTGCGCTTGGTACCCGTCACGGTGAAGTAATCGGTATCACCGTTATCGGCGAAGGCATAGGTCTGCTCTTCTCCGGTATAAGTATAGGTTACGGTGGTCTCGGTCGGCGCGGCGACCTTCTTCGTCTCGATGGTGAAGGTAAAGGTCACGTTCTCTGTGCCGCCGTTCGCCCACTCGTAGTTATCCTTGTCGTCGAGCTCAGCGGTAACCGTCTGCTCACCTGCAAGGGTGCGCTTTTTACCCGTCACGGTGAAGTAATCGGTATCACCGTTATCGGCGAAGGCATAGGTCTGCTCTTCTCCGGTATAAGTATAGGTTACGGTGGTCTCGGTCGGGGCGGCGACCTTCGCCTTCACGATGGTGACGGTGATGATGATCTTCTGCACCACGGGATCCGCGTCAAACTCGATGAAGCGCGAATCTCTCGGCTGAATGATCAGCTGATAAGTGCCCACGGAGAGGGGCTGCTCGTCAAAGAAATTCGTTTCGTAAGAATGGATATTCATGCCGGTGCCGGTCTGATAGTAGAAAGACAGGTCGTCGATATTATCGCCGTTGTAGTCGGCAAGGGTATACGCGACTTCCTCGCTCTCCACGATCTCTTTCAGACTGAGGGTGGTGCCGTAGGGCACGGAATCAAGGGTGATCGTGAGATTGTCCAGTTTGTTGGGACCGACCGCGGTGGCGCTGTTCTCGCCCGCATAGAGCTTCAGCTCGGGCACGTCCACCTTGCGGCGAATCACACTGAAAGCCACGTAATCGGTCTCGGATCCGACGAAATGCTCGCTATCGGCGAGGGTCGCCTTCACGTAATAGGTGCCGGCAGCAGTAATGTTGGGGTGCCCCGTCTGCGTAGAGGCAAGCGCGACATGGGTCTGACCCTCCATCTTGTAGAAGGAGAGGGTGACCTTGCCGCCGTCCGCGATATACGGATTGGGATCGCCGGTCGGGGTCGTCCAAGTATACTCGATCTGATTCTCATTGACGAAATACTCCGAGCCGAAGCGATCGAAGGTAAGCACCTGATTCTCGGTAATGACGAGCGCGGTGGTCCCCATGATCGTGATCGCGACGGTGTCGGTCTCAGAGCCGACATAGTGGTCGGTAGCGGCGAGGGTCGCCTTCACGAAATAATCACCGGGCTCGGTGGGAAATCCAACCACAGCCACGAGCTCGTGATTCGCATTCTCGGTATAGAAGGTATAAGTGACTTCGCCGCCGTCCGCGAAGTAGGGATTCTCCTGATCGAAGTCGGGCTCGATCCAAGTGAGCTCGATCGCCGTCGTGTCGATGGGGAGGACGATGCTCTGATCCTCGACGATCTCGACCTCGGTCGTGCCCTGCACGGTGATCGCGACGATTTCGGTCTCAGAGCCGACGTAATGATCGGTATCGGCGAGGGTCGCCTTCACGTAATAGTCGCCCACGGTCTGCGGGACGATAGGCTGTCCCTCTCCGTCCTCGACGCGGACGTACTCGTTATTCCCGTTCTTGGTATAGAAGGTGTAGGTGACTTCGCCGCCGTCCGCGAGGTAGGGGTTCGTCTGATCGAAAGCGGGCTCGATCCAAGTGAGCTCGATCGCCGCCGTATCGATGGGAAGGGCGATGCTCTGATCCTCGACGATCTCGACCTCGGTCTGACCCATCACGAGGATGGTGACCATCTTGTCGTCCACCGTGACGCCGTCCTTGTCGATGATATTGAGAAGGATCTCGTCGTCGTACGCCGCATTCGTGAACATCCCGTCGAAGCTCATATCGAAGCCGAAGCTGTAGATGTCGGCGGCGGGGATGTCCTGCGTCGCGACGTAGGTCACGGTGATGAAATGATCGGAAAGAGCGCCCTCCGTGTCAAAGCCGCCCTTGTAAGTCACGAAGAAGCTCAAACGCCCGGTATAGGGCTCCTCGCCCGCATCCAGCGCATCGTTATGCTCCGCAATGAACTCGGCAAGGGTCAACGCCTGACCGTCGTGACCGTAATCGTTCAGCAACTCGTAGTAGGTGGTATCCACCGCAACGGAAGTCAGGTGGAAGTACTCCTCGTCGAAAGCCGTCGTGAAGACCGCTTCGGAGAAGCCGTCGTTCTGCGTGCTGGCATAGGTGATGGTGACGGTGTCTCCCGCTTGGATGGCAGAGTAGTAGCCCTGCGCATTCGCCGCGGCGGTGGAAGTGGCGGTCGGGACGAGGGTGATCGTCTTGAGCCCGCCCGCCACGGGCACGAGATACAAGGTGTCTCCTTCCGTGATGCCGCTCGCCGCCACCGTCTGCGCTTCCGCAAGGTCCTCGCCTCCGAAGGTCAGCTTATAGTCTGCGGCAGTCACGCCGAACGCCGCAGCAACGGTCGCCTTGACCGATGCGATCGTATCGCCGTAGGGCACCTCAAAGCTCTTGATCGTACCCTGCAGGTTATTGACGTAGATGGTGCCGACCTCAACGAGCTTCACCTCCCCTTCCGACAAGACGACGTTATAACCGAGATTATCGCTGACGAAATATTCGAAGGGATCAAGTCCGCTCATATAAGTATTCCAACCGCTCGTGAAGACGCCGGTGCCGCTCTTCAAAGTTACACCCACGGAAGCCTCTTCGGTGAGCGCGCTTCCGATCGTGATTACCTTATTCGCCCCAAGATATACGTTGTCGGCTTTTTGGGTTTCATCGTTATAGTTGCCGGTGATCTTTGCGCCGGCGCCGATCGTGAGCGAGGCGGAGGCGTTCGACATATAAATGCCGCCGCCGGCGTTATCGCAGAAGTTATTGATGATGGAACCGCCGTTTATCGTCAGGCTGCCGTTGTTTTCAATGGCGCCGCCGCACTTTCCGCGCAATCCGCCGTGAGCGCCTGCTTCGTTGCCTTCGATGACGCCGCCGTTCATCGTCATTGTGCCGGAGTTTCCGATGCCTCCACCGTTTGCCCAACCGCCGTCTCCTGCCGTATTGTGACCGATATAACCGTCATTCATGGTGAATGTGCCCAAATTTTGCACACCGCCGCAGGCATTGCCGCCTTGGTTGCCGATGATGTAACCGCCGTTCATGTTAAACACGCCGTTCTGGTAAACATAAACGCCGCCGCCTTCGTTGCCTTGGCTGGAAGTTGCGCTGGTATAGTTGCCGAATACACAGCCTCCGTACATATTCAACGTGCCGCCGCCATAGATCTGGAAGCCGCCGCCGCTCTTATTATTGGAATTAGAGGTCAAACCTTGACCCGTTCCACCGGTGATGTAGCCACCCTTAAAGGTGCCCTTCTTCGTCGCAGCGACGTAAGCGGAATTGGTCGGACCGTCAGCGGCGATCTCGCCGATGTCGTACATTTTGTCGTGATTCGGCGCACGATTTTGCTTATATGTGGTTGGGTCGATATAGTAATAGTGCGTTGTCGTATCGCAATCATACAAGTTGAGCGTGGCACCGCTCTGGATCGTAACGACGGAAATGTACACGTTGGACGCCGCCGAGATCACATGCCCGTTCAAGCAGAGATTGGTGGCGCCTGTGGGCACGTTCCAAGAGGACGAGATCGTCACGTCCTGGGTCAGGTAGTAGTTACCCGCGGAGGAGGGAAGGCTCGTCGTGCTCTCCCACGCCGTGAAGGTGATGTCGTCGTGGACGTGCGCGGTCGGCGCGGGGTCTTGCGAGCCGCTTTGGGAGCTCTGCGTATCGTCGCCCTGCAGTGCGGCATGCGCCGCGTTCGAGATGACGATCTGAATGGAAATGGTATCGGCTTCATAGGTGTTATCGGTATAATCGGTGAGCAAGATGACGATAGTGCCGTAGTCGGATACGTATTGATGGTAGTACCCTACGCCGGTGCCGAAATCGTTCGATGCGTCATAATAGGTCTGCTCGTGACCGTTAAAGGTGACGGCGAGATCCTGACCCTTATTGAACAGCGCCACCAAAAGGGCGTCGTCTGTCATGGCTTTGCGGACCATAATGACCAAGCTGGAGGAGGAGTCAAATGCGTGGAAGTTGGCTGCCACGTTAGACGTATCGTTGACGTCATAGGTAATGGCGGGAGTAAATGTCAGATCGGCGGGGAATGTCAACCCCACCGAGGCGCCGGGCTCACTATCCCACGGCGCGGCGTCGATATACTGCTTCGAGAGCGTCACCGCGAATGACTCCGGCCCTTCCGCCTGCGCGACGGGAGCGAGAGCTGCCACCGTGAAAAGCAATGCAAAAGCGATCGCTAACGTCACGACGAATGAAATCTTCTTGAAAGTCTTGCTGTTTGTCATACTATACCTCCGGTATATCGTTGCTTATATATGCGCGATGGCGCGCCGTCTGTACGCGCGCGAACACGCCAAAACGCGTATAGGCGCGACTATACAACGTAATTGTATCATAAAAGAATAGTGATTGGAAACCCTTTTTATGAAATTTTTTTTGAGAAATTAAGGGATTTTTCGGCACCTACTGTGCTTTTCTCCCCGCCCCCTCTCCCTCAAAAGTCCCTACGACAAGGGACTCACAAGGGAGAAAAAACGTTGAAAAAATACAAATATTATTAGGAATTAGAACTATTTCAATTGGGTGATGATCCTTCTTTACGTCATCCCGAGCCATGCCGAGGGATCTCAACCGCATTTAACAAGGATGAGATGTTTCGGCGGAGCTCAACATGACAAGTGGGTGATGCCTCTTCTTTATGTCATCCTGTACCGGAGCGAAGCGCAGGTCCGCGTAGAGCCGTAGGCGAATAGCGAGCAAGGTCGCCGTTGGGGTCCCCGAAATATCGAATAGATATTTTGGGGGTATTGCCGACGAGGGATCTCAACCGATTTTGAAGTGAAGGAGGCTGTCGCCCGTGAAGGACCGCTCCCGCGGCGTGAAGTGTCCGCTTTGCGGACGTGAAGTGTTCCCTATGGGAACGAAAAGGATGGAGAATGATCCCAATTGGGAATCCTGAATGAGAATATACATTAGGAAAGAAGTGACCGACAATTCCGCATTCCGCATTCGCCGCAATACCCCAAAAAATCTGTGATTTTCCGGGGAACCCCAACGCGGCGTTTCGCATTCCGCATTCCGCATTAACAAGGATGAGATGTTTCGTCCTCCTGAGTTCCCCCACCGTTGGGTATGTTGCGGCAAACGCGCGCGTAGCGTGTCCTAATGATCCCCTGCGTGCCCCTTTATGCGTATACGCGCGTAGCGAGCAAGCGCAGGCGCATGAAGCGCGCGCACGCGATTCTTTACTATTCTGCCACGAAAAAAGGACGCCGAAGCGTCCTTTTTCATTTGGTTGTTTGTGTAGTTGCGAATTACGCCGCGATGTAGTAGCAAGCAACGACGAGATACTTCGCATCCACGCCCTGCGTGCCGCCCACAACGAGATCGTACTCGGCAGCGAAGTGGAACTGCGTCGCCTCAGCGTCACCATAGGTGAAGGGTTCGTCGGTATAGAGCTCAGCGCCCTCGGGAACCTCGTCCACGGAAGTCAGGACGGACTCCTCATAGTAGCCGAAGTAGCAGTTCGTGTAGGTGTTCTCGATAGCGTTCACCGTAGTGTTGTAGTAGACGGGATAGGTCGATGTGTCGAACAACCTGTCGAAGGTGTTGTCAATGGCGATACCGATCTGGCAAGCGATAAACTCACAACCCGAGATGGTGAGGTCGGCATTACCGAAGCTCGCGATCGCGCTCGTCGCCCAAGTCGCATTCTGCTCGGAAGCCTCTTTGAAGGTGCAGCCCGTGATAATGACGTAGAGCTCCGCCTCATCGTTGCCGTAGAAGCTCAGCATATTGAGGGTGGAAGACAGGCGATCGGTCGCATCGAAGTAGCAGTCCTCGATGGCGATGAAGCCCTTACAACCGATGGTGCTGGACGCATTGATCATGTCGCGCGCAGTGCCGAGGAACTGACAACCCGTGATGTAGAGGGTGGTGGACGCCGGGCAGTTGCCGCCGTAGGTGATGTACGCCACGCCGTTCTTCACTGCGGAAGCGGTCGCCTTGGTCTTATTCGCCACGTTGCTGTAGTAGCAGAAGTGATCGAAGACGATGCCGTCGATGGTGATCTCCTGATCCTCATCCGCGACGTTGATATAGAACGCCTCGTCGTACTTGGTGCTGGCGTCGTAACCGATAAACTTGACTTCGCCGTCGCCCATGATGTAGACGGACTTGCTGATGGTGAGCTCCTCTTCAAACGCGATGTCGTTCGCGATGATAAGGGTCGGATACACGATGTTGCCCGCGTTCACGTCCGCGATAGCAGCCTTGAGCTCGGCGAAGGTGGTGATGGTGATCTCCGCCTCAACGATCGTCCAGGTGCCTTCATCCTCCACAGCCATATAGCCGGGGGCCACGAAATCGCTCGGATCGGCGCTGAAGGTACCGCCGTAGATATTGACCTCGCCGGTGCCGTTATTTGCCACGGCGACAGCCGCAGTGAAGGTACCGTCGTAAATATTCACGGTGCCCGCGTAGCCCTGATAGTTCAGGATGGCATACTTATCAGCCGCCGGGCAGGTAAGTGTGCCGCCGTAGACGTTCAGCGTGCCGTCATTGACTTTGACAGCCGCAGAAGTCTTGCCGGTGAGCGTACCGCCGTAGATATTGATCTCGGTATCGGCGGTGGAAGCGGTGCCCATGTTGATCGCGTAGTTGCCGGTGCTGTTGATCGCGCCGGTGCCGTTCGCACTGCTATCCTTGATGTTAAGCGTCCTTGCGGCGCTGAAGGTGATACCCGTCATCGTGGTGGTCAGCGTGTGTCCGTTCAAATCAATGGTGATATCCATATCTCTGTTATAGGTATACATGCTGAGGTTGATATCCGCGCAGATGACGATTTCCTTCGCACCCGCCGTGATCGCAGAAGTGAATTCCGCCTTGGTCTTCACGTACGCCACGCCAACGGCGTAGATGTAGTTGCCGTCAGCATCAGTGGACTCGATGATCACTTCGCCCTCGGGAGCCTCAAAGATGTCCGCAATGGAGACATCGGAGTCGGTCACGCAGGTGACGCCCACGGGGAGGAGAATCTTGCCGTTGCCGGTGATCTCATTGCCGTCGAGGTTCATCTCGAAGGTGCCGCCGCTGACAGCGATCGCCGCAGCCCTATTCCTTGCGAAGACGACGTCCGTATCGAGGACAACGTCATCGGTGAGGGTGAAGGCTTCGGTATCCTCAAGCCAGCCGTTCTCAAACACGTCGTAGAAGTTATACGCCGTGCCGAAGTAGTTGATATTCGCGGTCTTCGGCATGACGGTGTAGGTGCCGTCACCGTTGTCGGTGATGTTGAAGTGCTTAGAGGCAACGATGGCGTACTGCTCGGCGCTGAGAGCCAGCACAACGGCATTGTTGGTGCCCTGGATGCTCATAGCGTAAGTCTTGTCGTTACCGTTGGGAGCGTCAAGGATCTCACAGTTATTGACCACGACGGTGGCGGTGTTGCCGCTTGCCGCATACTGGAAGGAGATCCAGTCTTGGTGGGTATCCCTGACCTCGGCGATGATGGTACAACCGTCAAACACAAAGGTGTTGTTGACGCCATGCTCGCCTTCCTGCGCGCCATGGAGGCTGTCGCCGTCGATGGTGATGGTATTGAAGCCATAGGTGTGATCGTTCGTCCTATTGATACCATAGAGGGTGGAGTTGTTCACCACGACAGAGGAGTCGTTGAAGTGCGCGTTGATGGCGCCCCAGCCCTTGAGGTAGGAGTCGTTGACCACAAGCGTCGCGTCGTCCGCACCGTTCACGTAGTTGATGGCGTAGAGGTGTGCGTCGATGTAAACGTTGTTCAGGGTGATGTCGCTACCGGTAGCACTGTCCCAAATGTTGAGACCACGCTCGGAGGTGGCGCTCGTCATCGTCAAGTCGTTGATGGTGATCACGAGGTCGGGCTCGGTCACGTTCATGATACGGTTGCCTGCGCTGGTGATCGTGTGATCGTAACCGTTGATGATGGTGCTCTTGGTGACCGCGATCGGGTTCGGAGCATTGAAGTCATTCTCAATGTCGATGATGATCGCGCCCGCGTTGAGAGCAGCCTGCAACTCGGTAGCGTTGGTGACGCTGACGCCGCCCAAGCGATAGACGTTGCCGCTGTGCTTGACGCCGTAGCCTGCGAAGTAGCTGACCACGCCCGTGACGGTGGAGTCAACGATGGTGACGTTGCTGGTCAGCTGACCGAGCGACACGTAGCCGTTGATGGTGGAGTTCTTGATGGTCGCAGCATCGGGGATCTCGATGAGAACGCCCTTGGTGCTGTCATTCGGCATGGTGATCGTGGTATTCTCGATCGTCATGGAGCCCGCATTGAGGTTGAAGAGCGGGATCTCGAGACCGGAGTACGGAGCATCCTTACCGGTGTAGGTGCCGTAGTTGCGCACCACGATGTTGCTGAAGTCCATCGTCATATTCTTGACGGTGAGGTTCGCGTAGTTCTGCATCGCCATCTTAATGATCTTGTTGTTCGCCGGGTTGGGAATGGTGGCACCATTCACGGAGATCACGAGGGAGCCGTTCTTCAGGGTGATATTGTCCTTCTCGCCCCAGTGCATCGCCTGCGTCTCGGTGCCGGAGGAACCGACGCCTGCGCCGTTCACGGTGTAGGTGTAGCCGTTGAAGTCGATGGTGAAGGTCTTGCCCACCTTGGTCTTCTGCTTATTATCGTCCGCCGTCTTGATGCCGGTACCGTCGGTAATATTCGCGATGAGCTTGATGGTGTCGGCATTCTGCGCCGCATCGATCGCAGCCTGCAGGCTCTCGTAAGAGGTAGTGCCGATCATCGCGACGTACTTCTTGACTTCGACTTGCTGATTCTCAGCCGAGACGACTTCGACCTTCGAAGTGGTACCGGAGATATTCACGTTCTCGACGTAGTAGACCACTTCCGCGCCGGTATCGTCCTTGACTTCGGAGATATCGACGACGACGGTGGCAGCTTCCACGTTCGTATTCTTCACTTCGATGGAGAAGGTGGTCACCGCAGGAGCGGTCGCATCGGACTGCTGCTTAACGACGATCTTATCGACGTCGAGCGCCGCACTCTCTTCCACGACGACGTGGGTGTCGATCGGCACTTCGATGATCGCCTTCTTCACGTCGAGAGCGTTGATGTCCTCAGCCTTCTGAGCCTCGGTCTTGGTGGTATCCGCCTTAATTTCGGCGATATCAGCCATCCTCGCCTCGGTCTCCCCGATACGAGTGTCCGCAAGGTCGGAGAGAGCGGTGACGATATCCGCGACTTCTGCCGTCGGGGTATAGACGTCGGCGACGAAAGCGTGGACGTTCGCATAGTCCTCACCGGTCACGGGATCTTGCGCCTTGTAGATATAGAAGGCGACGTCGTCCTCGATGTGGAGGGAGCTGGAGTAAGCCGCGAGGTTCACGCTCGTGCCGTCGTAAGAGTAGCCGTTCACGCCCGCCACGATGACGTTGCCGCTCGGTGCGGTCACGCTGATACCGGTGACGGTGTAGAGGGTACCGTTCGCGATCTTCAGGGTCGCGCCCGCGGTATCCGTATTAAGAGTAAAGCCCTTCACGGTGAGTCTGTTCGTGCCGAGGTCGATATCCACGGGGATCACGCTGTCCTCATCGAAGATCTCATTCGCCGCTTCGATATCGGCAGTCAAGGTCACGGGGTTACCGATCCTGATATTCGACACGAGGTCGGCGTAGTTATTGACGTTCACGCGATTGACCTTCGCGACCATCACGATGCCTTCGCTGACGATGACTTTGTAGTTGTGACCCGTCACGAGCGCTTCACGCACCGCGACGATATCGTTCGAACGGATGGAGCCGTTGCCATTCGCATCGAGAGCGGTATAGAGCACGCCGGACTCGAAGTTCTCGTCGTGCGCCGCCGTCCAAGCTTCGGCCGCATTGGCGATCTTCTTCGCCTTGTCAAGACCGACGCTCCATCTCTTCATCACGACGACGTCAGCCGAGGAGATGATGCCATCGCCGTCCGCGTCGCCCGCGCCCACCGCATAAGTAAATACCGCGTTGAGGGTAGCGCCATCCATCTCCATCGTGTAGTGAGTCACGATATTGCCTTGATACTCCCAGCCTGCCGACTTGAAGAAGCTGACGGTGGGAAGTGCGCGCATCGGGGTGGTCACGACGTTCACGATCTCGACATCCTCCGCGACGGTCTTCACGTCGTTGCCGTAGCTGTAGGTGAAGGTCACGGTGATGGTGCCGGGAATGATGCTGTAGGGATAGCTGAGGTCGTTGCTGTTTTCGGTAGTGGACCACATGTAGTTGGTCTTGTCGGTAAGCGCGACGGTCGCGTTGTATTCACCGATCTCGGTCTGGGTGTTGCCGCTGACGGTGTAAAGCGCGGTTTCCGTGATGACGTAGGTCACGGCGCTACCGGTGTAGATGAACTCGTTAGTCCCTGCCTCAGGCGGGGTGACGGTAGCCTTGGTGACCTCGTACGGTTGAGAGGACTGATCGTCCACGTAGTAGTTATCATTCGGAGTATAGGACGACTCAATGATATAGTTGCCCACGGTGAGACCTTCTTGGAACTGAGCCGCGGTGTAGTAGATATAAGAGGAACCGCCCCAGGTCTTCGCGGTGTAAGTGATGGTGCCGAGATCATTGCTATTCACAAGACCGGTCGGGGTGACGGTGACCGTCGCGGGCGTCGCGCCATACACTTGGCTGTTAGAAGTTACCGCCACGGTGAGGGTGACTACCTTCTTCGCGATGGAGATCTTATCCGCAACCTCGTAGGACGCAGTGGTATTGTCGTTCCACTTGGTATTGTCGGTGTCCGTCAAGCTGACGGTGACGGGATAGGTACCGTAGTTCGTGCCCGAACCGGTGAAGGAGTACCAAGTCGTGGTACTTTCGTAGGTCTGCACACTGCCGTTATAGGTGTAGTTAGCCTGCGTGATGCTGGGCTTCTCGATGACTCTCGTCTCGATGAACCAAGCGTACTCGACGTCATCCGTAGTGCCGGAGGTGGCCCACACGTAGTTGGCCTTGTCGCTCAAGACGTACTTCGCGGTGTAGTTGCCGACGTTCGTAGCAGTCTTGGTGCCCGAGTAAGAAGCGATATTGCCATCGGGAAGGCTTGCGCTCGTCCAGTAGATCTCCTTCGCGGTGCCGTCGAAGACGAAGCCGTTGCCCGACTGCGCATCGAAGGAAGAGGTGTCGAGAACGGGCTCGCTGATCGCCTTCGGGGTGATCTCCCACTCGACGGTCTTCGCCTCGCTGCCGCCGACGGACCAAGCGTAGTTGTCGGGGTCGGTCAGGGAGAGGATGGAAGCGTACTCACCGACGTTAGTCGCGGAGAGGGTGCTGCCGTTGCCGTCTTGAATGTTATAGAGCGCGCTCGTCGTCACGCCGTGCGCCGAGCCGTCGTACTCCACTTCGAAGTCCTCGGGAAGGGCGACCGCCGCCTTGCTGATCACGAAGGCATCGGTATAGGTCTTCGCAGCGGAGGTGCCGTCAGACCACTCGGTATTCGAGGTATCCTTCAGGCTCGCGATGGGGGAGTAGGTGCCCGCATTGGTCTTCGTGCCGTCCGTGATGGCGATATAGGTCGAATTGATATCGGCGGCGAAAGCATAGGTCTGCGCGCTGCCGGTATAGACGTAGTATTCGTTGCCCTCTTCGGGGATCGCGATCTGCATCTTCGCAATGATGAAGTCGTAGACGAGATCCTCGGTGGTGCCGTCGGACCACTCGGTATTGTCGGTATCGTCGAGAGAGATGGTGACCTCATACTCGCCCGCATTAGTCTGCGGGGTGCCGGTCACGGTGTAGTAATCGCTCGCGGCGACCGTGTAATTCTGAGCGCTGCCGGTATAGACGAAATCGGTGTCGTCCTCTTCGGGGATCGCGATCTGCATCTTCGCAATGATGAAGTCGTAGACGAGATCCTCGGTGGTGCCGTCGGACCACTCGGTATTGTCGGTATCGTCGAGGGAGATGGTGACCTCATACTCGCCCGCATCGGTCTGCGGGGTGCCGGTCACGGTGTAGTAATCGCTCGCGGCGACCGTGTAATTCTGAGCGCTGCCGGTGAAGACGAACTCGGTATTGTCCTCCTCGGGGATCGCGATCTGCATCTTGGTGATCTCCCAATCGACCTCGTGATCGTCAGTGGTGTAGGTGTAGCCGTCCTGAGCATTGCCTGCGCGCCAGATGTAGTAATCATTGAGGGTGAAGGTCGCGGTGTATTCGCCGACGGTGATCGCGGAAGCATTCGTGTAGGTGTAGCCCGCGTTCGTGCCGTTGTAGAGCACTCTCGTGACGTCCGCGCCGCCATAGACGAAGCTCGTCGTGGTGATCGTGGGATAGTCGACAAAGTCGTAGATCGCGAATTCGCCGTTCGTGACGACGGGGATATAGATATCGCCCTCGCTCTCTCCGGCAAATTCGGTGTAGTATTCATCACTATCCGCTTTCTCACCGAGGAGAGCAAGCTCGTAGTCGCCGCAGACGACGTCATCCTCGTCCTGCGCGTCGTAATCGAGCACGTAGGTCGCGGTGAAGAGATAGTTCCCGTTGCTGGCGATCGCACCGTTCGTGACGCCGTTCAAGTCGCCGAGCGTCGCATCGCCCAAAAGGTCTACGGTGAAGGCATCCGCGCCGCCCTCATCGAGGTAGCCCTCGTTATTCTCGGTTGTGACGCCTTCGAGCGTGGCAATATTCTCGAAAGCGGTATTCAGCGCGATGGAATCCGGCTTCACCGTCTTGCTGCCCGGATAGGTCAGCACGGGTGCGAACTTCATGATAGAAAGGTCGTCCTCCTCCGCCGCCGCGGGAATCTCCAAGTAATAATTCACGGTGAGGGTGACGGTGCCGTTCGCGTTGACGAAGGTGGGATAGCTATTATTGATATTCGTAGCTGTCACCTCAACGATCACGTCGGTAGGCACGTTGCTATCCTCAACGGGATCCGCTTTCGCTATCGTCACGCCGCCCGCCGCGAAAGTCGCGGTGAGGAGAAGCGCAAAGATCACGAAGAGCGCAACGAGCCATTTGGTTGACTTCTTTGCAATACTCATACTTTGTTACCTCCTGGGGGTTAAACCCCGATTAAAATCCGTTTTTACTATATGCAGGCGTTCCTCTTTTCTGCACACGCCGAGACGCGTGCCCACTTGCACGGAAAAATTATAATATAAATGTCAGAGCCGAATCAAGAGATTTTTTGCGATTTCCTATCATTTCCTGCCCATTTGTGAATGATGAGGAGCAAAAATTGTCTAAGATACACAACGTTTTACGCAGTATTTCACAAACGACTATCAAAAATGGATTCGGGATACAGAATGAGATGTTTCGGCAGGCTCGCTATTCGCCTTCGGCTCTACGCGGTCCTTCGGTGCAACATGACGAGTAGGTGAGGACTCTTCTTTACGGCATTCCAAGCAAGGTCGCCGTTGGGGTTCCCCGAAATATCAAATAGATATTTTGGGGTGTTGGCGACGAGGGATCTCAACCGTATTTAACAAGGTGGAGATGTTTCGGCAGGCTCAACATGACAAGTAAGTGTTATCTGCCGTCACTGCGTCATCCCGAGCTGTGCCGAGGGATCTCATTTCTTATTCCGCATTCCGCATTTACAATTCACGATTCCTAATTATTCAAAATCCGCATCTTCTCTTTCCGCACTTCGCCCTCTTCTCGCGTAAGAAGGTAGGCGTTGCCGCCCGCCGAGAGTGCGCCGACGGGGAGCTCGTCTTCAAAGAGGATCGCCGCGTCGTCTTCGATCGCATAGGCGAAGGGATAGCCCTCCTCTCTCATCACCCGATCGTACTCCGGACGGGAGTTATAGTGAGGGGTCGCCGCTCCCTTGAGAGTCCCTAGACCGTCATAGGGAGCATACTCCTCCGGAAGGAGAGAATCGGTGTATATTTTCTCGAACCAACAGATCGCTCCGGCGGAGAGTCCCGCAAGCACACAGCCCCGCTGATAAGCCTCCCAAACGAGCTTATCCACCCCCATTTCGCGCCAAACTTTCATGAGATATAATGTGTCGCCGCCGCCCACGTAGATGATATCCGCCTTCTCGATCTTCTCCTTGACGTGGTCGAGGGTCATCAGCCCTTTCGTGAGGATCGCGACGTCGCTCTTCACGTCGAAGAGAGAGGTATAGGTCTTGCGGAAGCTATTGAAATAGGGATTGCTGTCGTGACTCGCCGTGGGGAAGAAGAGCGCGTACGCCCTATGCCCGTCGGTGATGCGGCTCTTCGCGAGAGAAGCGATGTAGCCGTCTATCGGCGCGGTGGTCTTATTGCGGAGCTCGCCGCCTCCTATCGACACGAAAACGCGCTTCATCAATCCACCGCGTTCTTCTTCTTGAAATTATCCTTCGCGCGATACATATTGCTCATGATCATCTTTCTGACGCGGAGGGACTTGGGTGTGACTTCGAGAAGCTCGTCCTCGCCGAGAAATTCGATATATTCTTCGAGACTCATCCTCTTCACGGGGGTGAGGCGGAGCGCTTCGTCGCTGCCCGCCGCGCGCATATTCGTGATGTGCTTCTTCTTGCAGACATTCACGACGATATCATCCGACTTGGGCGTGTAGCCCACGACCATGCCTTCATACACCGCGGTGCCCGGGCCCACGAAGAGCGGGCCTCTGTCCTGCGCGTTGAAGAGGCCGTAGGTCACCGCTTCGCCCGTCTCGTACGCGACGAGCGAACCGAAATTACGCATCGTGATCTCCCCTTTATACTCTTCGTACCCGAGGAAGATGGTATTTAAGACGCCTTCGCCCTTGGTATCGGTCAGGAACTCATTCTTATAGCCGATCATGCCGCGTGCGGGCATCTTGAACTCGAGGCGGATGCGATCCCCCATCGGGGTCATCGTGATGAGCTCCCCTCTGCGGCTACCGAGCTTCTCCATCACCGCGCCGACCGCCGTCTCCGGCACGTCCACGATGACCTGCTCGATGGGCTCGAGCTTCTTGCCGTCCTCATAGTGATAGAGGACTTTCGGCATCGAAACGGCGAATTCGTATCCCTCGCGGCGCATCGTCTCGATGAGCACCGAGAGGTGCATCTCGCCACGGCCCTTCACGAGGAAGGTATCGGTATTCTCGGTGTCCTCCACGCGGAGAGAGACGTCCTTTAAGAGCTCGCGGCGCAAGCGGTCGCGCAGATGGCGGGTGGTCACGAACTTCCCTTCTCTGCCCGCAAAGGGGGAATCATTCACCATGAAACGCATCTCGAGGGTGGGCTCGCCGATCTTCATGAAGGGGATGGGCTCCACCTTCTCCGCGGCGCAAAGGGTATCGCCGATCGTGATATTCTCACTGCCGCTGAAGCAGATGATGTCGCCGACCTTCGCCGATTCCACGTTCACACGCTTCAAGCCGTCGATCTGCATGAGGGTCACGATGCGGGTCTTGTAGGGGGTGAGGTCGCCGTGATAAGAGCAGACGATCGCGTCCTGCCCCACCTTTAAGGAGCCGCGCTCCACCCTGCCGATGCCGATCCTGCCGACGTAATCATTGTAATCGATGGAAGAGACCAGCACTTGGAAGGGCGCATTCTCGTCCCCCTCGGGCGGGTCGATATAGTTCACGATGGTCTCGAAGAGATCGGTGAGGTCATCCTTCTGCTCGACGGTCATCGAGGAAGTCCCGTTCCTGCCGCTGCAGTAGACGATGGGGGAATCAAGCTGCTTGTCGTCCGCGTCGAGATCCATCATCAGCTCCAGCACTTCGTCCACCACTCGTTTGGGCTCGGCGTCCGGACGGTCCACCTTATTCACGCAAATGATGATCTTGTGACCGAGCTCGAGCGCCTTCTGCAGGACGAATCTCGTCTGCGGCATCGGACCCTCCACCGCGTCCACGAGGAGCAACACGCCCGACACCATCTTGAGCACGCGCTCCACTTCACCGGAGAAATCGGCGTGTCCCGGGGTGTCGATGATATTGATCTTCACATCTTTATAATAGGCAGCTGTATTCTTCGCGAGAATGGTGATCCCTCTCTCACGCTCGAGGTCGCCGCTGTCCATCACGCGCTCGTCCACGTGCTGATTGGAGCGAAAAATACCCCCCTGCTTGAGCATCTCATCCACAAGAGTGGTCTTGCCGTGGTCGACGTGCGCGATGATCGCAATATTCCGTAAATCTTTCCTAATCATATCGTACCTTCTTACGCTTGTGCTTTTAACCGTAAAATTATACTATCGTATAAAAAAAGCTGTCAAGCAAATCGAAGAGCCTGACGAACTTCCTTTTCAAGAGGGCGAGAGGGGATCTTTCGGCGCGATCCGCTCGCTATATTTCTTTTGCGAAGGTGTCGAAAGCGAAAGCGATATTGCTCACGGCGTGCGCGTCGCTCGACAGGATGAATCTCCCGCCCTTCTCTCGGATATATTCAAAGAGAAGTTTCCCGGGATAGGGCGAGGTTCGATAGCCGCGCGCGATGGCGCCCGTATTGATCTCGAAGGTCTTCCCCGCCGCAAGGAGACGGTCCGCCGCTTTTTTCGCCGCGGCGAGATAGCGCGGATGATTCTCGTCAAAGAGGGAGCCGCCCTCATTGTACTTGGTGATGAGATCGAAGTGCCCTATAATCGAGATGTCATCACGCTCCGCGTAGGCACTCTCTAGGGAGAAATACTCCTCCGCAAGCGCATAATAATCCCCGCCGAAACACCCTTCCGCGAGGGCGATAAAGTCCTCCTTTTTACAGTCGAGCGGGTAGTATCTCCCGCCGATTTTCAGATAGTGCGCCGATCCGATCGCGTAGTCGAAGGGGGCGGTGCTCTCGTCGGAGAAGATATCCTGCTCCACGCCGCAGCGCACGAGGATGCGATCCGCGTACTTCTCCTTCAAGGCGTCTATCTCCTTGAGATAGAGAGGGATGCGCTCCTTCTTCATGCAGTAGCTTTCGTCGAAAAAAGTATAGGAGTGATCCGAGATCCCGATCTCGTCAAGCTCCTTCTCGATCGCCGCGAGCACCATCTCTTCGGGGGTATTCTTCCCGTCGCTGTACAGGGTGTGGGTGTGCAGGTCGCGCATCAGACCATCTTCTCCTGCTTGACCTTCTTATCGATGACGTGGCGGGAGGCAAGCTCTCTGAAGATATCTTCGAGCGAGATCCCCATATCGATCATCAGCACCATCACGTGATAGGCGAGGTCGGCGATCTCATAGATCGTCTCCTTCTTGTCGTCCGCCTTGCCCGCGATGATGACTTCGGTGCTCTCTTCTCCCACCTTCTTGAGGATCTTGTCGCGACCTTTTTCGAAGAGGTAGGTCGTGTAGGAGCCTTCTTTCTTCTCTTTCCTGCGACCTTCGAGGAGCTTCATGAGGTCTTCATAAGAGAATTCCTTGCGCTCCTCGCTCTGAAAGAGCGGATTGTGGAAGCAGGAAGTTTCGCCCGTGTGACAGGCGGGGCCGTCCGGCTCCACGAGGACCAGAAGCGCGTCCTTGTCGCAGTCTGCGGTGATGGAGACGATGTGCTGATAGTTGCCGCTGGTCTCCCCTTTCAGCCACAGTTCCTGCCTCGAACGACTGAAAAAGCAGGTTAGCTCCTTCTCCATCGAAATCTTGAGGCTTTCCTCATTCATATAGGCGAGGGTAAGCACCTTTTTGGTGACCGCGTCCGCCACGATGGCGGGGATGAGCCCTTTTTCGTCGAATTTCAGTTCTTTGATGTCAATCATATTTACTCCTTCACTATCCTGACGGGGATAGAATTTTTACGCATTTCTTCTTTCAGATCGGAGATCTTCACCTCTTTGGAGTGGAAGATCGAAGCGGCGAGCCCCGCGTCCACCTTGGGAAGCTCGGTGAAGAGCTTGATGAAGTCCTTTATGCAGCCCGCGCCGCCCGACGCGATGACCGGAACGGTGGAAATCTCGCACACTGCCGACAGCATCTCGAGATCGAAGCCTTCGCGGACGCCGTCGGTGTCGATGGAGTTCAGGACGATCTCGCCCGCGCCCTCTTTGATCCCCTTTCGAATCCATTCGAGGGCGTCCAAACCGGTGTCCTCCCTGCCGCCTTTCGCGAAGACGCGATATCTGCCGTCCACCCGCTTGGCGTCCACAGACAGGACTACGCATTGATCGCCGTAGCGTTTCGCCGCGCGGCCAATCAGGGAAGGATCTTTGATCGCCCCCGAATTCACGCTCACCTTGTCCGCGCCGCACTTCAGCACCCGATCGAAGTCCTCGAGGCTGTTGATGCCGCCGCCCACCGTGAGGGGGATGAAGACTCTGCTTGCCGTCTCGCGAAGCACGTCGGTAAAGATCTTTCTGCCGTCGGAGGACGCCGTGATGTCGTAAAAGACCAGCTCGTCCGCGCCGCTTTTGCTGTAATACTCCGCCATCTCGACGGGAGAGGCAATCTCTCTGAGCCCCACGAAGTTTTTGCCCTTGACCACCTGCCCGTTTCTGACATCCAGGCAGGGAATGATACGCTTGGTAATCATCTCGCCACCTCTATCGCCTCTTTAAGGTCGATCGCGCCCTCGTAATAGGCCTTCCCGATGATCGCGCCGTATAGCCCCATTTCCGCGAGGCTCCTGACGTCCTCCAGCGTGGAGACGCCGCCCGACGCAACGATTTGCATCGAAGTCTCTTCGGATAATCGGCGATACATCTCGCGATTGGTGCCGCGCATCGCGCCGTCCCTGCCGATGTCGGTGCAGATCACGGTGTCAACTCCTTCACGCTGCAATTTGCGGCAGAAATCCTCCAGTCTGAGATCGGTGGTCTCGGTCCAGCCTTTGATCGCGACGAGCCCCTCTTTGACGTCCACCCCAACAGCGATCTTCTCTCTCTCCGCCGTCGTGAGACGGGAAATGAAGCTCTCGTCTGTGACTGCCACCGTGCCGAGAATCACGCGGTCGATTCCCCGCTCGAGATAGCGGTCGATCGCCTCCGCGCTGCGGATGCCGCCGCCCACTTCCACGAAGAGACCCGTCTCTTGCTTGATGCGGCAAATCAGCTCGAAATTATTCGCTTCGCCCTTTCTCGCGCCGTCCAAATCCACGAGATGGATATGGGTCGCGCCCTGCTCGGCGAATCCTTTGGCAACCGCAAGGGGATCCTCCGAATACACCGTCTTTTGAGCGAAATCTCCTTTATACAGGCGGACGGCTTCTCCCTCCACCAAATCGATCGCGGGGAAGATGATCATAAATCGCCCTCCTTACACTCGCAAAAAGCCTTCAAGATGCGAAGACCGATTTCTCCGCTCTTCTCGGGATGGAACTGACAGCCCATCACGTTGCCGCGCGCGACGGCGGCGGTGACCTTCCCGCCGTAGTCCGTAGAAGCGATCAACGATTCCTCGCACCCCACCGCGGCGAAAGAATGCACGAAATACACGTAATCCCCTTTGTCGATATAGCGGAAGAGCGGATGCTTCTTCTCTCCGAAAGAGAGAGCATTCCACCCCATGTGCGGAATCTTGAGCCCTTCGGCGGGTATGGGTCGCACCTCTCCCGCGATGAGCCCCAGCCCTTCGTGCTCGCCGTACTCGAAACTCTTGTCGAAGAGAAGCTGCATACCGAGACAGATGCCGAGAAGAGGGACCCCTCTCCCGACCGCTTGGGTGAGGGCGGGAAGCACTCCCGATTCTCGGAGCTTCACCATCGCGTCGGAAAAGGCGCCGACGCCCGGCAGCACGATGCGATCCGCCTTGCTTATCAAAGCGGGATCGGCTGTCACTTCGGTCTCTTCCCGAAGCGCTCCGAAAGAGCTGGAAAGAGAGAAGAGATTCCCCACGCCGTAATCCACGATCACCGTCATCACAGCACTCCTTTGGTCGAGGGGATCTCGTCCGGGAAGGCACCGTCCAGAGAGACGGCGGCGCGCAGACTGTGCGCGACCGATTTGAAAGCGCCCTCGATGATATGATGCGAATTGCGCCCACTGAGCTGTCTCAAGTGGAGCGCGCAAGCGGCTTTTCGCACGAAACCGTACCAGAATTCCTCGACAAGTTCAGTGTCGAAATCTCCCACCTTCTCCGTCGGAATATTCAGATAATACCCGAGAAATGCCCGACCGGACAGATCGACGGAAGAGAGAATCACAGCCTCGTCCATCGACAGGATACAGTCACCGTAGCGCAAGATCCCTTTCTTCTCTCCGAGCGCGGAATAAAACGCCTCTCCGAGGGCGATGCCGATATCCTCGGTCGTGTGGTGATAATCCACCTGCACGTCCCCTTTACAACGCACCGTCAGGTCAAACTTCCCGTGCGCGGCGAAGAGGGTGAGCATATGCTCCAAAAAGCCGCAACCGGTTTGGATATCGCTCTTTCCCGTTCCGTCTAAATCGAGCTTCAGCTCGATATCCGTTTCCGCGGTCTTTCTCTTGATCTCCGCTACTCTCATTTTATCTCCTCCGTAATGGCGCCGATCGCCTGCAAAAGGGCGGCGGAATCCTCCTTCGTCCCGATGGAAATGCGCAGATAATCTCTCAGGCGATCCTTGTCGAAATACCGCACGAGGATCCCTCTCTCTTTGAGCTTACGGTAGAGCGCTTCGCCCCCCATCTTCTCGCTCTTCACGAAGAGGAAATTGGAGGAAGAGGAAAGCACCTCGAAAGACATTTTCTTCAATGCCGCCGCCAGTTCTTCTCTGTTCTCGCAGATCTTACGGACGCAATCGACGAAATACTCTTCGTCGAGAAGAGCGCCGACGCCCGCCGCCATCGTCATCTTATTCACGTTATAGGGATTCACCGAATTTTTCACTCTTTTCAAGTCGGCGATGAGGCTCTCGCACGCGAATCCCATGCCCAGTCTGCCCCCCGCGAGAGAGCGGGACTTGGAGAAGGTGCGCGTCACCAAGAGATTGTCGTAGCGCTTGATGAGAGGCAGTGCGCTCTCTCCGCCGAAATCCACGTACGCTTCATCGATCACGACGACCTTCTCTCTATTCGATTTGACGATCTCTTCGACCTCTTTCAAGGTGAGCGCGACGCCTGTGGGCGCATTCGGATTCGCGATAAAGATCGTCCCTTTCGCCGCGCGATACGCCTCGGGATCCACGCGGAAAGACTCGGTAAGCGGGATCTCCCGATAGGGCACCCCGTGCAGCTTTGCGAAGACGGGATAGAAGCCGTAGGTGACGTCGGGGAATACTGCCGGCGTATTCTCGTCGCAAAAAGCGAGGAAAGCGAAGTCCAAGACCTCGTCCGAGCCGTTCGTGAAGATCACTTCCTCCTCTTTCACGCCGAAATAAGACGCCGCGACCTTCGTCAGGGTGCGGCACTCGGGATCACTGTACAGATTGAGCCCAGCCGCCTCCTGTCTCGCCATCCTGACCGCGAAGGGCGAGGGAGGGAATGGGGATTCATTGGTATTGAGCTTGACGTAGCCTTTGTCCTGCGGTTGTTCCCCCGGCACGTAGGCGACGAGCCCTTTTCTTTTCTCACTGAAATACTTGCTCATATCATTTCTCCGTCCTGATTACGGCACTTTTCGCGTGCCCGGTCAAGCCCTCCTGATTCGCGAAGAAGGCGACCTCCGCCGCCACCGCTTCGAGGGCTTCCTCCGAATAGTAAGCGTACTGCGTCTTCTTGAGGAAATCGTCCACCGATAAAGGACTGGAGAAGCGCGCCGTCCCGCAGGTCGGGAGGGTGTGATTCATACCCGCATAGTAGTCGCCGATCGCCTCGGGACAGTTCTTGCCGAGGAAGACGCTTCCCGCATTCTTCACCTTATCGAGCCAAGTAAACGGGTCGTCGATCGCGAGCTCCAAGTGCTCGGGGGCGATCTCATTCGCCACCTCGATCCCTTCCGAAAGATCCTTCACCAAGATGATCTTTCCGTTGTTCTCGACGGAGGCGCGAGCGATCTCTTTTCTCGCCATCCCTTCCAACAAAACTTCGATCTGATCCCGCACTTCGGTGGCAAGGCGCGGAGAATCGGTGACCAGCACCGCGCTCGCATTCTTGTCGTGTTCCGCTTGCGATAGAAGATCCGCCGCGATACAGTCCGCGCGATTGTTGCCGTCCGCCACGATGAGGATCTCGCTCGGTCCGGCGATCATGTCGATGGACACCTTGCCGAAGACCTGCTTCTTCGCTTCCGCGACGTAGGCGTTGCCCGGTCCGACGATCTTATCCGCTTTGGGGATGGTCTCGGTGCCGTACGCCAAAGCGCCGATCGCCTGCGCGCCCCCCACCTTATAGATCTCGTCCACTCCCGCGACCTTCGCCGCCGCAAGGATGACCGAGGGGATCTTCCCTTCCCGATTCGGCGGGGTGACCATCATCACTTTGCCGCATCCCGCGATCTTCGCCGGGATGGCGTCCATCAGCACGGTGGAAGGATACGCCGCGGTGCCGCCCGGCACGTAAAGACCCACCTTCTCGATGGGGGTGATCTTTTGCCCGAGGATGACTCCCTCGCCGCGCCGCATCTCAAATCCCTGTCTGCGCTGATGCTCGTGGAATTCCCGAATGTTCTTCGCCGCCTGCTCGAGGATTGCAAGGAAGGTCGGATCGGTCTCCTTCACCGCTTGCTCGATCTCCTCTTCGCTGACTCGGAGATCTTTGATCTCCGCACCGTCGAATCGAAGGGTGTACTCTCTGAGTGCCGCGTCCCCCTCCTCCTTCACCCGATCCAAAATCGCAGCGACGGCGTCACGCACCGAATCAATGGGTTTCGGCGAGGCGATGATCTCGCTCCCGCCGATCTCTTTGTATTTCCAAATCTTGATCATTGCTCTTTCTCCACCAACGCGGCGAGGCTGGCGCGCAGCTCGTCCACGATCTCTTTCTTGAATTTCTGCGAAGTCTTATTCGCAATGAAACGGGCACTGATCGGGAAGACGGTCTCGATGACTTCGAGATTATTCTCGCGAAGGGTCGTCCCCGTTTCCACGATGTCCACGATCACGTCGGACAGCCCGAGGATCGGAGCGATCTCGATGGAGCCGTTCAGATGGATGATATCGATCTCTCTTCCCTTCTTGCGATAGAAGTCCTTCGCCACTTCCGAGAACTTGGTCGCGACGCGAAGAGGTCTCGACTTGTCATCGATAAAGCCCTTGGGCCCCGCGACCGCCATGCGGCACACACCTTTTTTAAGGTCCAGAAGCTCGTACACGTCGGGCTCGTATTCGGCGAGAATGTCCTTCCCCGCGACGCCCACGTCCGCGATACCACGCTCCACGTAGATCGTGACGTCGGAAGGCTTCACCCAGAAATATCTGACCTTCTTCTCTTCATTCTCGAAGACGAGCTTACGGCTCTCCTCCAAGAGGGAGGGGCAAGGGAAACCCGCGGCGGCGAACATTGAATAGACCTTCTCGCCCAGTCTGCCTTTCGGCAGAGCGACATTCAGATACCCGTCCCCGAGAAGGGGGCTGTCCTCGCGAAGAAGATCCAAGAGGTCGGTATAGACGGCGAACCCGATCGCCCGCCCCTTCTTCCTGAGCTTCTTCATCAAATTGTCGTATCTGCCACCCGAAAGGACGGGAGACGGAATCCCGCGAAGGAACCCTTTGAAGATGATCCCGTTATAGTAATTCACGTCGCCGATCACCGAGAAATCCACGCGCACCCTCTCCCCTTCGGGGGTACCCGCGAGCCGCTTCAAGACGGCGAGGAACTCTTTGCAGGCGTCCTCTCCCATCGAAACGGCACTCTCTTCAAGGGTGCGGATCGCGCCCTCGACCCCTTCCGAAAGGGTCAATATCTTCACCGCTTCCGCGATCTCCTTCTCGCTGACGCCGAAATCGGCGAGCCTCTTCTCGATCTCTTGGGAATTCTTGCTCTCCACCGCCTCGTAGATCCTTCTGCGATCGGCGGGAAGCACGCCGAGCTTGCCGAGAAGCGCGTCGATGACACTGAGATCGGACAAATCAAGCACACAGTCGGACGAGATCGCGGAGAGGCTCTTCACCGCGAGGGTGATCACCTCCGTGACTTCCTTTTCTCCGATCGCGCCGAAGCACTCCAATCCCGTCTGCATGATCTCCTTGAAGGAGTCGTTTGCGGAAGGACGATAGACGTTCTCACTGTAAAAGACTCTGCGGATCCCCTCTCCCTCTTCACTGCTCTTGATGATGGAGAGCGTCACGTCCGGCTTGAGCGCCATCAGCTTCCCGTTGGTGTCGGTGAAGGTGAGGACGTTATCCGACACGAGGAAGTCCTTATTCTTCGCATAGAAGTCGTACTCCTCGAACTTGCTCATCCGATAGAAGCCGTAGCCGTAGGAAGCGTACAGCTCTCTGAGCGCGAAGACCACCTTCTCGCTCGCCTGCAATACGTTATCACCGATTCTCATCTGTCTGCTCCTCTTTGAATATCTTGATCGCTTTCTCGTAGCCGCCGTTACCGTACATCAGGCAACGATTCACGCGGCTGATGGTCGCACTGCTCGTGCCCACCGCGGAGACGACGCTCTGATAGTTCGCTCCTCCCTGCAGGAGGATCGCCATGTCAAAACGCTGCGCCATGTCTTGCAGCTCCTTGATCGTGCACAGATCGGAAAAGAATGCGTAACAGTCATCGGGAGAGTCCATCTTCGCGATGACCTTCATCAAATTATCCACAGATTGATTTCTTATCTTATCCATAACTCGCCACTCCGAATTTTGATGTATTCACATTTTAGCACGCTAAAGTGGCGAAGTCAAACGATTTGGCGACCAAATCTTATGAGAAAAAGCAGGCGCGAGAGAAATGTCGGCAAAGCCGACGGGAAAGAGCCTCCGAATCAAGAAGGAGATGCGCCGTTATCCGTTAAAAACTCAGTGATGGAAAAGGCGCACGCCGGTAAACGCCATCACCATATCGTTTCTGTCCGCGCAGGCGATAACGTCCGCGTCGCGGACCGAGCCGCCGGGCTGTACGACGTAGGTCACGCCGCTGCGTTTGGCGCGTTCGAGGTTGTCCGAGAAGGGGAAGAAGGCGTCGCTCGCGACGGTCACCCCCTCGATCGCAGAGAGGATTTCTCTCTTCTCCGCTCTCGTCAGCGGTTCGGGGCGATGGGTAAAATACTTCTGCCAGACGCCATCCGAGAGCAGTTCTTCCGATTCTTCCTCCGACAAATAGAGGTCTATCACGTTATTGACGTCGGGACGTGCGAGATCGCTCCTGAACGGAAGAGAGAGCACCTTATCGGTCTGACGAAGGAACCAATTATCCGCTTTGGAGGCGGCAAGTCTCGTGCAATGGATGCGGCTCTGCTGTCCTGCGCCCACACCGATCGCCTGCCCGTCATAGGCGAAACAGACCGAATTGGACTGGGTGTACTTCAAGGTGATGAGGGCGACGAGCATATCGAGCTTCTTCTCCGCAGGGATCTCCTGCCTCTTGGTCACGACCTTAGAGAGAAGCGCCTCGGTGATCTCGAGATCGTTTCTCCCCTGCTCGAAGGTCACGCCGAAGACCTCTTTGTGCTCCTTCGCCGCAGGACGATAGCTCTCGTCGATCTTCACGACGGTGTAATTCCCTTTGCGCTTGCTCTTCAAGATCTCGAGGGCGCGCGGCGTAAAGGAAGGCGCGATGATGCCATCCGAAACCTCGCGCTTGATGATCGTGGCGGTGACTTCGTCGCACTCGTCCGAAAGAGCGATCCAGTCTCCGAAAGAGGACATCCTGTCGGTGCCGCGAGCGCGCGCATAAGCGCAAGCGACGGGCGAATCGTCCAATCCCTCGATATCCTCGACGAAGCACGCCTTCTTTAACCGCTCGGGAAGGATTCTACCCACCGCCGCCGCCGTGGGGGACACGTGCTTGAAGGAAGCCGCCGCAGGAAGTCCCGTCGCCTTCTTGATCTCCAGGACCAGTTGGATGCCGTTCAATGCATCCAAAAGGTTGATATATCCCGGTCTGCCGTTCAGCACCTCGAAGGGGAGCTCTTCGCCTCCCGCCATATACACCCGCGCGGGGATTTGATTGGGATTGCATCCGTATTTCAAGGGTAATTCTTTCATTTGTCTCTCCTTGTGTGTTTATTGTACAGACGGGTCTCTTCCTCCCCCGTCTCGAGGTCGATCGCTCGGCAGAAGAGGGCGATGCGATTCTCTTTATCCAAAGACGTCCACACCGCGTCGGCAAGCTCGTCGAGATCTTTTGGAAGAAGGACCTCTTTGGGCGCTCCCTTGAAAGAGGGAAGCGGGTTCCCGTCCGTAGAATAGGTGTGGATCAGATGGCCGACTCCCGCCTTCGCAACGTAGTCGAATCGTCCTCTCTCGCACGCTCCCGATTCGTCACGGCGAAGAATGCTCATCAGGTAATCGAAAGAGCCCCGGCGAAGGGTGAGCATCGCGCTGATACGCGGGGTGTAATTGGGTGCGTCCGGTTCGTAGGTGCGAGTCTCCAGCGCCTCGTAGAAGCCTCCTCCCGACTTCAGGGCGGAAGCGATCGTGTCGGTTTGATCACCGTTGGTCAGGATGATGCGATCCCCCACGCGGCGCATCGCCGGATAGATGATGAGAGAGGGGTCGACCACCTTGCTCTCGTCGAAGGCGCGAGTAAAGAGGGCGCCCTCCCGCGTCTCCAAGACGCGATTTCGGCTGTTCTCGCTCCTGCCCATGATGAAGTAGGCGAAGAGGGCGCGCTTTCCGTCTGCACTCTCCCCCACAAGAATCCCCCTACCGGGGTAAGGATTGCCGCCGAGAAACTCGGCTATCGTCGCTTTTATCTCCATGCTCTCTCCTTTCCGATCAAAAAAAGGCATACTTCTCCCAAAGTATGCCCAGACGGTCGGCTTATGCGATCTTGCTCCCCGTGGTAAACTCCACTGAACCGTCAGTCGCAAGATTCGTCCTCATTATATCGCGTGTGGGTGGCTTTGTCAAACAGAAAGGCTCGTCGCCTTGAAGGTCAAGGACCGCCCACTTCGCTCTAAATCAAATCCTCTTTCTCTTCCTTTTTCTTGCGCTTGCGCTCTTCGATCTTTGTCTTGGTCTCTTCCATCGCCTTCTTCAGCTCGGCGAAACGCTCTTGCGGAAGGGGGCGGACCTTCTCCACCCGCTCGGGAAGGGGGGTGGGATCGAAGGGCATCTTGACCGCTTCGGTGCGTTCGCGCACTTCCACCTGCTCGAAGGGAATGGAGATCCCTCTGCGCTTAAACTCATTGAAGACCTTCTCCATCACGTCGTAATAGACGTCCCAATAGTCCTCCGCGTCGCACCAGCAATAGGCAAAGAAGTCCAGACTGCTGGAAGAGAAGGCTTTGAGTTTGCAGAAGGGGGCGGGATCGAGATAGATCTTGCCATTGGACTGCATCACTTCGACGACCGTCTCCTTCACGAGAGCGACGTCCGTCTCGTAGGCGACCGGGAAGGTGAAGTCCACCCTCCTTTTCGGATTCGCGCCGGCATTCACGACGGCATTATTCACGATCATCGAGTTCGGGATGGTGACCTTGCGATTGTCGGGGGTGAAGAGGGTGGTGAAGAGGAAGTTGATCTCCACGATATTTCCTTCCTTATCCCCCACGGTGATCTTGTCACCCTTCTTGAACATCTTGGTGGCGACGATGATGATGCCGCTCGCTATATTGGAGATATTGCTCTGAAGAGCCATGCCGATCGCAAGGATCGCCGCGCTGAGAGCGGTGATGATCCCCGTGATCTGCACGCCGATAATGGATAACAGGATCAGGACCAATACGAGCCAAAGGACGAAACGCAAGATCGTCAGGATGAAATTCCGCGCGACCTCTTCCATCTTGGTGCGGGCGAGGATCTTCTTGATCGACAAGAGCAAGATCTTGATCACGACGATCCCGAGAATCAGCGCGCCGAAAAACGCCACGATATTCCATACGTTCCCGACGAAAAAGTTCTTAATCGTCGTCCAAATCTCTTCCCAATTCATATCCGCTCCTTTTGCCGCAGAGGGCGCAAATCCTCTTTTAAGCCTATCGCATCCCCGTGAAAAAGTCAAGGGAATCACCTCTCCCCGCGAGCGCCGGTTGACAACGGACGGTAGCCATAATATAATAATTTTAACAGGGAGGATAAGATATGTTGGAAATCTATAATTTGACCAAATCTTTCGGAGAAAAGAGAGCGGTGGACGACGTCTCCTTCACCGTGAACGCGGGAGAACTCTGCGCTTTCATCGGGCACAACGGCGCCGGCAAGACCACCACCATCAAGTGCATCGCGGGCATCCTCGGCTTCGATCAAGGGACCATTCGCGTGAACGGCTTGTCCGTCGAAGATTTCCCTCTCGAGGTCAAGCGCACCATCGCCTATATCCCCGACAATCCCGATTTGTACGATTTCATGACGGGTATGCGCTTTCTGAACTTCATCGCCGACGTCTTCGGCGTGGAAGAGAGCGTCCGAAAGGAGCGCATCGACAAGTACGCCTCCGCTCTCGAGCTCACGGAAGAGGAGCTCGGGACCCCCATTTCCGCCTATTCCCACGGCATGAAGCAGAAGCTCGCCGTGATCTCCGCCTTCCTGCACGATCCCAAATTCATCCTTTTGGATGAACCCTTCGTGGGACTGGATCCCAAGGCAAGCCACACGCTGAAAGACCTGATGCGCGATTTCTGCCGCGCGGGAGGGGCGATCCTCTTCTCCACCCACATCCTCGAAGTGGCGGAGAAGCTGTGCGACAAGGTCGCGATCATCAAAGAGGGCAGGCTCGTCCGCTTCGGCAGCATGGATGAGGTCAAGGGAGACTCTTCTCTCGAAGACATCTTCCTCGATTTGGAGGAGCGCAATGATTAAAGCGCTCTTTCGCAAGCAGTTCTCCGAACTGATCTCACAGTTTTCCCGCGGCAAACGGGGGAAGAAGTCCGGCAAAAACACAGGACTCATCATCTTCCTCGCGGTGTATGCGCTGGTCTACGTCTCGGTCGGTTTCTCCTTCTACGCCGTATCCAAGGCGATCCTCGAAGCGCTGACCCCCACGACGATGCCTCTCTTCTATCTGATGCTCGGGCTCATCTCGGCGGCGATCGGACTTCTCGGCAGCGTCTTCAACGCCTATTCCACCATCTTCGAAGCGAAGGATAACGAGATGCTTCTCTCGCTCCCCATCCCGCCCCGTCGCATCGTCTTCGTGCGCGTGACCTCTCTTGCGGCGATGACCGTGATGTACGAAGGGATCATCCTGCTCCCCGCTTTCATCGCTTTCGTCAAAAACGCTTCACCGACCCTCGCGGGCGCGGTCAACGCCTTCTTCCTCTTCATCCCCCTTTGCCTTTTCGTCGTTTCGATCTCTCTGGGACTGGCTTTCGTCGTGGCGGCTGTCGCTCGTCACGTCAAGAATAAGAAAGCGGTCACCCTGATCGCCTCCCTCGTATTGGTCCTCTTCTTCTACTTCCTCTATTTCCGCGCGCAGAGTCTTGTCTCTCGACTCACCGAAATGGCAGAGATTCCGGCGGGCATCCGCTATGGACTCTTCTTCTTTTATGCCTTGGGGCTCGCCTCCACCGGCAAGGTCTCGGGCGTCCTCATCGCCTATGGAACGGCACTCGCGGCATTTGTCATCGCCTATCTCCTTCTTTCGGTCAATTTCCTGAAGTTCTCCACCACGAAGAAGAACGCCGCCATGAAGGGCAAGAAGGAGAAAGTGAAAGCGGGCAGTCCCCGCCGCGCTCTATTCCTGAGAGAATGGAACCTCTATTCCTCTTCGCCGAACTACGTGCTGAATTCATCCTTCGGCGTGGTCTTCATCCTCGGCATCGGGATCTTTGCAATCATCAAGGCAAGCCTCATCCGAGATGCGATCCTGCAGCTCCAAGCCTTCCTCCCGAATGCCTCCGGCTGTGCGATCGCCGCAGTCCTCGTGATGATCACCGACTGCATGAACGATATCACCGCGCCCTCGATCTCGATGGAGGGCAAGAGGATCTATCTCCTGCGCGCTCTCCCCGTCGCCCCGATGAATATCTTTCTCTCCAAGATCGCCCTGCATCTCGTCGTCGTACTCCCTGCTCTGCTCTTCACGACGGTGGCATTCTCCGTCATCCTCGGCGCAGACATCTTCGGCGCGATCATGATCCCCATCGCCTGCATCGCTTTCACCCTCTTCAATGCCTGTTTCGGCTTGTGCCTGAACCTGATTCGTCCCATCCTCGACTGGAAGGACGAGACCATGGCGGTCAAGACGGGGCTCAGCGTCTTCCTCTCCATCTTCGGCACCATCATGATGACCCTTGCGATCGGCGGACTCTATATCCTCCTCGCTTTCGTCATGCCGGACGGACTCTTCCTCCTGCTGCTGACCCTGATGCTTCTCGGCGCCTCTTGGGGGATGCTCTACTGGCTCTCCACCGTGGGCAAACGAAAATTCGAAGCACTCTCTTAAATGCTTGAAAGATACGGAAAAAGAATCCACCGATGATGAAATGCGCCCCATGATCGATGGATTCTTTTTTTGTGGTTGCGATGTGGATGATCTTATCTCATGCCGCCCGGCTGACCGCCTCTGCCACCCTGCTGTCTGCCGGGATCACCCATGCCGCCTTGTTGAGCGCCGGGGTCTCCCATACCGCCTCTGCCGCCCATGCCGCCGCCCATACCGCCGGTGGAGCCGACCGTCGCGGTCAGGGTCACAGAAGAGGATCCATAGGTCAAGGTGTAGCTGCCCGCCTTCATCTCGGAAGTGCTGATCACGACGTTCCTGCAAGCCTTAGCGGCGGTGAATGTCGCGACGACCTCACCGGAACTATCCTTCAAGGTGACCACGGTGCCCGCCGCGATATTCACGTTCGCGGTGACCATGTACTGTGTGGCGTTCACGGGGTCCATCGCTTCGGCGCAGAGGGCGATCACGGTGCCGCCCGAGATGGTGGTACCCGTCTCGCTGTCAAGCGCGGAGTTGCCGCCGTTCGTGGGGCCGTAGACCGTCACGGTACCGCCCGAGATCAGGAGCTTGCCATTGCTGTCCAAGCCGTCCCCCGAGCAGTCCACCGTCAGGGTGCCGCCGGTGATCAGGATGTAATAGCTGTAGTTCTTGAGGTCGGCATTTGCCGCGTTCACGCCGTCATCGATGACCTTCACGGTGATATTGCCGCCCGTGATCTCCACCGCCGCGCCCTCGATACCCTCGTATCCTTTGGTGATCGAGATGTCCCCGCCCGTGATCTTCGTGAGGTATTCGGCGTGGATGCCGTCGTCTCCCGAAGCAAGGGAGAAGGTGCCGCCCGAGATCAAGACGTTGCCCTTGCTGTGGATGGCGTCGTCATTGGAATCGACCCGGAAGGTTCCGCCCGTGATGACGAGAGCGTAATTCTCGTCGTAGGTCGCGGGATAGAGTGTCTCGGTCACGCTCTCATCCTCTTCCGTCACTTCGAGGACGATGCCGGAGACCTTCAGCGCCTTGCCGTCCGCCGCGTCGGAGCTCTTCTCGGTCACGGTGTCGGGTGCGCCGCCATTGGTCTTCACCGTGATGACGTCCTCGGCACGGTTATTGATATAGAGGCAGCTGTTCGCCGCGATGCCGTCGTCTCCCGCCGTCACGGTCAAGGTGCTGTTCTCGATATAGATATATCCAGCCTTGGGATCCGCCGCGTAGGCTAACGCTTCTTCCTCCGTATCCGGCTCGATATCCGTCTTGATGCCGTCATTTCCCGCCGTCACGGTGACCTTCGCCTCCTTGATCTCGACGAGATTATCCGCCTTGATGCCGTTCTTGACCGCATTCACCTCGATGGAAGCGGAGAGGATGGTCAGCTCCTTCTTCACGTTGATGCCATTCGCCTCTTCGCCGAGCGCCGTCACCTTCAAAGTGCCTGTGCCGTTGATCGTGAGAGAGCATTTCTTCGCCCGAATCGCCGCGCTGTCGCCCTTCGCCTTCGTGTCGCCCACGCTGTCCGATACCTCGTTCACGGTGCCGTCCGCGATAGTCAGGATGCGGAGAGAATCGCTCGCATTGAAGAGGATCGCCGCAGAGCTCTGAGTGTCCAAGGTCTTGATGGTCGCGCCGGCAAGCACGATGCGCACGGTGCCCTCGACGCCCTTATCCACCTGCACCGAGCCATTCAGCTCGCCCGTGAGGACGTAGGTTCCCGCCGCCGTGATGGTGAGGACGTTATCTTCATACTTGACCGAGTCGGGAGCATTCGCCGCCGTGAGTTCGGTGAGGTTGATATAGATCGCCTCTTCCTCGTCCACCGTGACTGCGTCCTGCTCCTCCGTCACCTCGACGAGTTCGCCCTCCAGATAGTCGTCGGACGCGAGATCGCTCTTGGTGCTTTCCACCTCTTCCGCCGCCGACTTTATCTCGCTCTCGCTCACCGTGCTCACGACCGTGCTCCCGGCGCCGCTTCCGCTCTCTTTGTCGGACTCTTCCGTTCCGGATGAATTCGTATTCGCACACGCCGCCGCAAAAATCGCGATGATCAGCACAATAGCCATTATCAATATCCATTTCTTCTTCATAAGGATCACCTCCTTGCTTTTCTTGCCCTCATTGTAAGGGGGCAAACTTAAATCAGACTTAAAGTTTCGCATTTTTTTCGGAATTTTTCCTCCCCCACAAAAAACCGTGCGCATCCCGGAGAAAAATGGATGCGCACGGTGCCCATTCGGGCGTCTAAGGGAAGGAAATATTCGCGATCGGGCACCGATAGGGGGTGATGCCCTCTTGATCACACCCCTACTTTATCCTATAAACCTTAAATCAGACTTAAAAAAGGAAAAGTTATGAAATAAAAAGAAAAGCCGCCGCCAATCGACGTTGACGACGACTTTCATCCATTTGATGCGTGTGCGTGCTTTACGCGCGCACTGCGTTCAAGAGATTCGACATCAGTCGTTCTCCAGATAGGTCTTACGGATCACGTACGCCCACTCGGTATAGCCCGCCTTGTTGAGGTGCATCGAATCCGCGAAGGAGGTCAAATCTCCCGTGCCGCTACCGCTGTACACCATACGATACGTGGTATCCAGCGCGATGGTGGTGAGCCAAGAGTAGCTACTTGCATAACTCTTCATCGAACTGTTGAAGGAGGCGACATTAGCGTCGGTCAGCTGATTGCTGCCGCTGTAGGAGAGGGGCACCTTATTGATCAAGAGATAGTAGACCTTCGCATTGGGCAGGTTCGTATGGATCTGCTGGATGAGCGTCTTCACGTTCGAGAGCGTGGTACTCACGGGGCTATTATACTTCAGGTCGTTCACGCCCACGAAGAGGATAACTGTGCTCGGATTGTAGGCATAGATGAGCCGCTCGGCGAGTCCGCCGTCCGCCGTCCAATCGGTGGATGCCGTGCCGCCAATACCGACGTCCGCGACGTTGATGCCCTTCATATCCTGACTGTAAGTCTCCCACTTCTCCATCGAGGAGGAGCCGCAGAGGATGACGCCGTGCGGGTCGATAGCGATATCCTTATAGAGGTTGCGCGCGTAGTACTCTCTGGTGGACTGTCCGCTGTCGTTATTATTGATAGAAGCAACGTCTTTCCTCTTGATGGTGACACTCTTCGTAGAGATTGTATTCGAGCCGTTCACGACGTACTTGACGGTCACGGTGCCGTAAACGCCCGTGCTCGACGAACTGGATAGCACATCTATACTCTGACTGTAGGTCGCGGAGAGGATGGTTACGTTCGAGATCTTGCTGAAGAGGACGGACACGTCGCTTGCGTACTTCTGAAGCTGCTTGATGCCCGAGATCGTGAAGTTCAAGCTCGTACTCGTCGTCAGTTCGTTCGCGCCCATGAGCTGAATGGAGGTGGAGCCGCTTGAGACGGAGACGCGATAAGCGTCCTGCTTTTTGGGCTCGTAATCCGTCTCTTCGCTGAATGTCATATTGCTGAGCGTGACTCCACCCGCCGACGCCGCCGTGATCAGGAACTTCGTGACCTTGCACTTATTGAAGAGCAAGGTATATCCCTGCGACTGCGAAGCGTACAGCACGTAGCGCGCAGTGGCGACCATATAGTCGCCGTCGTAGAGGGTGATATCGGAATAAGTGGTGGACGAACTGCTTTGATTCTTCAAAGTGAATGTCACCTTATTTGCATAGCCGGCGGTGAGATCCTTGGAAGTCCAGCTGCCCGCGCTGACAGAAAGGTTCGTGCCCTTGTAGCTGCTACCGTCCCCTTTGTACTGCCCTGCCTCATCTGCCGAGACATCCTGATAGGAGACGGACAGATCGTCAAGGTAGAGATAACAATACGTTCCCGAAGATCCCGTATTTCCATACACGTCAAAGCGGATCGCCTTAACCTCGATCGGAGTGAATCCGATATAATTGACCGTCGTGAAGACCTTATTGGAATTATTCGTGCCGGTGGACGCGATCTTGACGTACTTATTCGTCGCGCCGGTGACGTAATGCGCGGCACCCTGCGTATCGATAAGCGCGATCTTGTACCAGATGTCGTAGGAAGTATAATAGTTGCCGAGACGTACGCTGAAGCTATTCGCGAGTCCGAGGCTCGATCCCGTGCTGTAAGTGAATCTGCCCACCGTGGAGGAAGTGCTGAAATTCACGACGCGGCTCGTATCGCCATAGCGGCTGTTCATCTGATTGGAGGTCGCCACCCAGGACTCATTCGACTTATTCAGATACTGTTGGGTCCAGTATTGCGCCTGCGTGCTGCCGTTCGCGGTAGTATAGGGGTTGTTCAAGGTTTGATCTTCGAAGGTCAGCGTGGTATTCGCGAGGGACAGATCCTTGGTCGCGCTCTTGGTCAGCGTATCACCCTGATAGAAGATGCCGGTCGAGGCGTCGTAGCCGCCGTACGCCTTCACAGATACGGTGTGATTCCCCTTCGTGAGCTCTGTGAGATCGTAATGGTTCAGCGTCGTGACCGTATAGGATCCCGATCCTTCCTTCACTTCGACGTATCTCGCCGTCGCCACCCACTTCGCTCTCGTCCCTTCAAAGGTCACGTCGCTGATCGTGCGAGCAATGGTGGAATAGCTCACCTCCGTGGAATAGGAACTGTCGACGTACGCCGAATCCGCAGCGGCGATCGCCTTCACCTTAAAGGTGTGGCTTCCTGACGTCGAAGAATAGTTTGCCGTGGTGCTCGTCCCGAGACTACTGCCCGAGCCGTCCACGAAGTGATCCGCGTTGCTGTTCGCGCCCCAGGAGAGACGATCCGTCCCCATCTGTATCGTCGGGGTCGAGAGGGTCAAGATCGTGACGCTCTTCGTCTTCTCGAGCGTGGTGCTTCCATAGTAGTAGGTGCCGTTCGTCAAGCAGGGAGCCACCCGAACCTTCACCGTATAGGTGCCCGCCTTCCTCTGCACGCCCGAGAATATGTAGTTATTTCCGGAGGGATGGCTGAGGGCATCGCAGCTATTCGCCGTGCCCTGCGAAGTCGATCCGATATAGACAGTCATATGGGCGTCATCGGCAGTCGCCGTCCAAGAGACGATCCTGCCGCTCACCGAGAGATCGGAGAGGGCGATTGCCTCCGTCGTGTAAGAATAGGTCGCCGCGTCGCTGTCGAGATAAGCCGAATTACTCCCGATCGCCACCACAGACACGTTGTGCGAGCCGGCAGAGGTGGACAGATTGACGCTGCACTTCGTCGTCTCCGTCCTTGCGCCGCCGTCTATCGAGACGCCATATTTTGCCGCGCCGCTGATCTCCTCCCAACTCACACCTTCTACGCTTGCCGAGAGAGAAGGTGTCGCCAGTTTCTCCACCGTGATGCTCTGACCGTCTGACTTGCTTCCCGCGTAATAGACGCCGCTATCGTATCCGCCCGCCGCGCTGACGAACAAGGCGTAAGTGTCTGCCGCCGCGGGACAAGTATAGGTATAATTCGTGTCGTTCTTCGTCGGCGTCGCAGAAGAACCGTTCACCGTCAAGGTGACAGTGCGTGCCGTCGCCGTCCAAGAGGCGGTGCGCCCGCTCTTCGAGATCGCACTGAGCGAAACCGCCGTCGTCTGATAGGAGAAGCTCGCCGTCGCATTGCCGTTCTCATTGATCGCTCTCACCATGATCGTATGCTCTCCCGCAGAAGAGGAGAGCGCCACGCTGCGGGTGTTGACGTTTGTCCAACTATTGCCGCCGTCGGTGCTCACTTGATATCCGTTCGTCTCGAGACAGGCGTCCCACACGAGCGCATTATTCTGCACGCTGAGCACAGGCAAGCTCGGGAGAGAGACCGTCTGCATCTCGACGCCACAGCGCGTACACGAATAGGTGATAACGCCCGAAACGGATGCAGCGGGCTGCGTCGTGACTGTGCCAGCATCTTTCGTGTGTCCGAGGGCGGAGACGACCTCTTGCTGGACGAGCACGGCATGACAGCGGGAGCAGTGCTTCCCTGCCGTTAGTCCCGTCGTGGTGCAAGTCGGCGCCACAGCGGCGTCATTTACTTCGAGGTGCCCGAGAGCGGACGTAGCATCACTCGTATAACTATCGCTACAGCGGGTGCAGGTATAAGTGGTATAGCCACCTTCCGTGCAGGTCGCAGGGGTCACGACAGAACCGTAATTATGTCCCAAAGGATCGGTCTCGTCATCCGTATAGGTATCGCCGCAGCGCGTGCAAGTGTAAGTAGTATAACCTCCCTCCGTGCAAGTCGCAGGAGTCACGGCCGAGCCGTAATTGTGCCCGAAGGCGGAGACGACCTCTTGCTGGACGAGCACGGCTTGACAGCGGGAGCAATGCTTCCCTGCCGTTAGTCCCGTCTCGGTGCAGGTCGGCGCCACAGCATCATCATTTACTTCGACGTGTCCAAGAGCGGACGTAGCATCACTTGTATAACTATCGCTACAGCGGGTGCAGGTATAAGTGGTATAGCAACCTTCCGTGCAGGTCGCAGGGGTCACGACAGAACCGTAATTATGACCCAAAGGATCGGTCTCGTCATCCGTATAGGTGTCGCCGCAGCGCGTGCAAGTGTAAGTAGTATAACCTCCCTCCGTGCAAGTCGCAGGGGTCACGGCCGAGCCGTAATTGTGCCCGAGCGCGGAGACGACCTCTTGCTGGACGAGCACAGCATGACAGCGGGAGCAATGCTTCCCTGCCGTAAGCCCCGTCGTGGTGCAAGTCGGCGCCACAGCATCATCATTTACTTCGACGTGTCCGAGCGCGGACGTAGCATCACTTGTATAACTATCGCCACAGCGCGAGCAGGTATAAGTGGTATAGCCACCTTCCGTGCAGGTCGCAGGGGTCACTACGCCGTCATCCCAATCGTGCCCGAGCGCGGAGACGACCTCTTGCTGGACGAGCACGGCTTGACAGCGGGAGCAATGCTTCCCTGCCGTAAGCCCCGTCGTGGTGCAAGTCGCCGCTACCGCTGCATCGATTACTTCGGTGTGGCCGAGCGGATCGGTCTCGTCATCCGTATAGCTATAGCCGCAACGCGTGCAAGTGTAAGTAGTATAACCTCCCTCCGTGCAGGTCGCAGGGGTCACGACAGAACCGTAATTATGTCCCAAAGGATCGGTCTCATCATCCGTATAGCTATCACCGCAACGCGTGCAAGTGTAAGTAGTATAACCTCCCTCTGTGCAAGTGGCAGGCGTCACGGCGCCGTCATCCCAATCGTGTCCGAGGGCGGAGACGGCCTCTTGCTGGACGAGCACGGCTTGACAGCGGGAGCAATGCTTCCCTGCCGTTAGTCCCGTCTCGGTGCAGGTCGGCGCCACAGCGGCGTCATTTACTTCGACGTGTCCGAGAGCGGACGTAGCATCACTTGTATAACTATCGCCACAGCGAGAGCAAGTGTGAGTCGTATAGCCACCTTCCGTGCAGGTCGCAGGGGTCACGACGGAACCGTAATCATGTCCCAAAGGATCGGTCTCATCATACGTATAGCTATCACCACAACGCGTACAAGTAATAGTCGTATAGCCACCCTCCGTGCAGGTCGCGAGGGTCACTACGCCGTCATCCCAATCGTGTCCAAGGGCGGAAATCGCATGGGCGTTCGCCGCAATCTCCTGATACTCGGCATCGAAATATGTGCCACAACCTTCGCAGTAATAGTAGCCGACTCTACCATTTTTATCACAAGTCGCTGGTATTTCGTCGACCCAGGTCCCATAATCGTGCTCATGCTGCAGATTATCGCCAAGACAATAAACGGTGTATTCTACATAGACATAATCCCAATTGTATTTTTTCTCGATTTGATCCCATTCTTCTTTCGTCCCTTCGTAATAGAAGGTTGCTAATCCGTATGAATCATAGAACGCTTCCATATCGATGAGCACGATACTCTTCGGTATCGCAAACTCGGTCACTCCGTTCATATGTGCAAATGCGGAGCTTCCGATGATTGTTACGCTACCATCTGACGGGATCACACTGTTTTTACATCCCGCGACCAGTCTCTTGGTCGCCGTCTCGATGACGCAGTTCCCTTCGCTGTGGTAAAACAGGTTGCCCTCCGCTACGCTGATGCTCGTGATCCAGCCACCGGAAAAAGCACCGTCGCCGATCTCGACGACACTCGCGGGAATCGAAACCTCCTGCAAGTAGTTTGTGATGGCAAACGCCCCGGACCCGATATACGTTACCCCCTCAGGGATCACAAGGGAAAGGATCGTGGACGCGCAAAAGGCATCTCTTTCGATCCTCGTCACGCATTCGGGAATAACCACTGATTCAAATACGAAAGTCGATAACGCCCGCTCCCCGAGGGTTGTCACACTGCCATCCGACGGGATCACGCTTTGAGAGCACCCTGCCACCAAAGTCTTGGTCGCCGTCTCTATGATGCAGTTCCCTGCGCTGTGATAGACCGGATTCCCTTCTGCCACCGTAATTTCTTCCAGATGATAGCAGTATGGGAACAAATCTTCATCGAGCTGTCTCACGCTTGCGGGAATCACGATAGAGCGCATACCGTTGCAATCCCAAAAAGCCCCGGTTCCTATTCCAATCAGTCCTTCGGGAAGAAGGAATTCCGTTACTTGATAACAGCCCATAAAAGCACCTAAGACAATCCACTGAAGTTCGCTTCCTTCAGCAAACGAGATTTCCTTCAATTCCACACAACCTCGAAAAGCTTCATACCCGATGGCTCTGACGGTAGCCGGAATCGTGATTGATTGCATATTCCGGCAATTATCGAATGCACTATCGCCAATGATCCTTATTCCGTCGGAGAATGTGAACTGTGCGATGGAATCATCCGTCACTGCTGCCAATATGAGGCAATGATCCACTTCATTCCCCAAGTATAATCCTCCGCTGTATTCATAGTAATTCAAAGAAGTGCACTCTGCAAAGGCCCCGAAATCGATCTTTTCAATCGTGGAGGGAATGCTGATCGACGACAACGCGGTGCACCCGTAGAAAGCAGCTGTTCCTATTGAGGTAATGCTTGCAGGCAATGATACGGAGGTGATATCCGTATTCCAGGAGAGGGATCCCATCTTTGTTACAGCCTTTCCTTCGTGGGTCGCAGGAATCACGACGTCGGTGTCGGTGCAAGTGCCGATACCCGTTACGGTGTAGCTGTCGGTAGCTTCATCGTATTCGTATTCGAGTCCTTCGGAGTACAGGACGGCAGGAGCGATCTCCCAAACCACAATCTCCCCCTCCACGTAGTGCCAGTAGGTCCCCGCCACTTCGGGCGCGGTCACGCTGTAGTAGTACCAAGTCGCGTCTGTGAGTTCGTCATTAAAGGATCCGATCTCGATCCCTTCCCTTTGTGCGGCAGTACCGACATAGTAGACGGTGGTCAGAGATTGGCAACCGGAGAAGGCATAGCTTTCGATAAGCGTCACGCTATCCGGCAGTTCGAAGGTCGTCAGACTATTACATCCCTGGAATGCACCCTCCGGTATGCAGGTCAACGCGCTCTCTCCCGCTATGGAAACGGTGAGCAATCCCTCACAGAGAATGAACGCACCGACTCCCAGTTCCTCCACGCTTGTGGGAATCCTGACAGAGGTCAATTCCATGCACCTATAGAATGCGTTGTCCGCGACATTCGTGACGCCCGAGGGGATCACGAAGTCACCTGCCTTTCCCGTAGGATACAGAATAAGCGTCTTGACGTCCTTCGAATATAACACGCCGTTAAGGCTCGAATAGGTCGTATTATTGTCGTCCACAAAGATAGAGACGAAAGCGGAAGTCAAGGTATCACCGCATCTACAATCGAGGGCACCCGGTTCGATACTCGTCACCTTCGCGGGGATCGTGATCTCCGTCAAGCCGCCGCATCCGCCAAACGCACTCTCCCCGATCGTCGTCAGGAGGCTCCCCTCGGCAAAGTCGATGACGGTTAAACCGCTGTCTGCGAACGCACACAACCCGATGCTCGTCACACCGGCGGGAATCGTGATCGAAGTCACATTCACACAATCAAAGAAGGCAAATCCCGCAATGGTCGTCACACTATCGGGGATCGTGAAGGAGCCGCCCTTCGCTGCGGGATATTGATAGAGGATCGCGCCATCCTTTGAGTACAGCACCCCACCTACGCTCTTATAGTTCGGATTCTCCGCGTCCACGATGATGGAGAGGAGAGAGGATTCCCTCGTGTCTTCATCAGAACAGGAAAGCCCGCCTTCCTCGATATTCATTACGCTCGCGGGGATCCGGATGGAAGTCACGTCGACGCAAGAATTGAACGCCCAAAACGCGATGCCCGTCACGGGTTTTCCTTCATAGGTCGGCGGGATCGCGATAACGGTGTCGGTGCAGGTGCCGATGCCGGCGACTTCATAGGTGTCATTTTCTAATAACTTGTAACTCAAGCCTTGGCTGTAGCTCGGCTCGGGATCGCCGGAGGAAATCTCCCAAACCTCGATCTCCCCCTCCACGTAGTGCCAGTAGTTCCCTTCCTCTGTGGGCTGAGTCTCGCTATAGTAGTACCAAGTCGCAGAGGTCAAAGAATCATTTCCATTAACGATATCGATATTCTCTCGATCCTCCTGCGTGCCGCCGTAATATGCCGCAACCAGAGCTTCGCAATCGTCAAATGCCCACGCACCGATGTTCGCCACCCTGTCCGGAATCGTGATTGAGGTCAAGCCTTCACATCCATAGAACGCAAAAATCCCGATGCTCGTCACACCGTTCGGAATTGCAATCGATGTCAAGCCGATGCACCCGAAGAACGCATCCTCTTCTATGCTTGTCACGCTATCCGGGATTGTAAGCGAAATCAAACCGCGGCAACCGGAAAACACACCATCGGCAATGCTCGTTATGCTGTCCGGAATCGTCACGGAAGTTAAGCCAGTGCAATCTGAAAACGCATATGTTCCAATACTCGTCACACTATCCGGGATCGTGATTGACGTCAAGCCGGAGCATCCATAGAACGCACCATTCCCGATGCTCGTCACACCGTCCGGAATTGCAATCGATGTCAAGCCGGTGCACCCATTGAACACATAATCCCCGATGCTCGTCACACTGTCCGGAATCGTGATCGACGCCAAACCGTCACATCGACAGAAGGCTGCCTCTCTTATGCTCGTCAACTTACTACCCTCGGCAAAGATAACCGAAGTCAAACCTCTACAACCGAAGAATGCTCCGTCTCCTATGCTTGTCACGCCGTCCGGAATCTCGAGAACGCCTTCAATTATTGTTCCATTAATATAGAGTGATTTCTCAAATGATCCGTATCTCATCAACTGAAACAATCCGGAAATGCCGCACCACCCGGCAACGTCTCCTGCATAATAAATCGAGGCCAACTCACTACAATTACCGAATGCTTCCGCCCCGATGCTCGTCACGCGATCCGGGATCGTCACCGCGGTTAAGTAGAAGCCTTTCCAGAATGCATATTGATTGATCTCGGTGATGAATGCGGGGAGAATCAACTGCGCATCCGATCCCACGTAACCGATCAAAGAAACGATATCTCCGTCCGTATAAAGGATATATCCATCCTCATCCGTGCTGAGCTTGCTCGTATACGGCTCCGTATAGATCGCCTTCGCATATTCGCCGACATGACCGTTATCGCTACTACCTTTCGTGATCTCGAGCGCAGAACGGTTATAGACCTCCACCAGTCTATAACAATTGCGGAATGCTTCCTCCCCTATGCTCGTTACGCTGTCCGGAATCGTGATCGACGTCAAGCCATCACAGTCGTAGAACGCATGATTCCCAATGCTCGTCACACAGGCCGAAAACGTCACTGCGGTTATGCCGGCACGTTCATAAAAGGCATATTGATAGATCTCGGTGACTTCTGCGGGAAGAATCAACTGCGTATCCGATCCGACGTAACTGATCAAAGAAACGATATCTCCATCCGTATAGAGGATATATCCATTTTCATCCGTACTGAGCTTGCTCGTATACGGCTCCGTATAGATCGCCTTCGCATAATATCCGGCAAAGCTGTATACATTGTTGCGATCCGTGATATCAAGTGAAGAGCGATTATAGACTTCTACTAGTTTCGGACATCCAAGAAATGCATAACGTCCTATGCGCGTCACACTCTTTCCTAATGTCACTGAGTTCAATTCTCTACAATCATAGAATGCTTCACTCTCTACTCTCGTCACGCTGTCCGGAATCGTCACAGATGTCACGGCAAGGCACTTCTCGAACGCCCGCCCTCCGATACTCGTGACCGCCTTCCCTTCATAAGTCGGCGGGATCGCGAGGGCGGTGTCTGTGCAAGTGCCGATGCCGGTGACTGCGTAGGTGTCATTTTCTAATAATTTGTAACTCAAGCCTTGGCTGTAGATCGGCTCGGGATCGCCGGAGGAAATCTCCCAAACCTCGATCTCCCCCTCCACGTAGTGCCAGTAGTTCCCCGCCACTATGGGCGCGGTCTCGCTATAGTAGTACCAAGTCGCAGAATCCAATCCGTCGTTACTTTCTTTGATCTCGATCGCCTCTTTGTCCGCTTCCGTCCCTTCATAATAGACGACAGACAGCTCGGTCTCTTTGGTAAAAGCGCGATTCTCGATAGTCGTCACGCTTGCGGGTAAGGTAATGGTGGTCAAAGCGGGGCAATATTCAAATGCCGAACGCTCGATGGTGGTGAGCTTAGACCCCTGCGCGAAGGTGACGGAGCTCAAATTGATGGACATGCAGAACGCTTCATAACCGATCGACTCGATGCTCGCGGGTATATCAATGGAAGAGAGGCCCATGATCGCACAAAAGGCACCATCCGCGATGCTCTTGACGCTGCCGTCGTCCGGAATGACGCTCGTCACGCAGCCGCTGATGAGCGTGCCCGTCGCCTTCTCGATCAGACAGTTTCCGACGCTCTTATATCTCTCGTTTCCTTCTTGGACGATAATCTCCGAGAGGGGACAGAAATTGAAGAGGAAAGTCCCGAGATCTATGACACTGTCGGGAATGGTGATGCTTGTCAATGAGGAGCAAGTATCAAAAGCATTCCCACCGATGCGAAGGACCCCGCTCGGGATCTCAATCGTGGTCAGTTGTTCACAAATGCCGAAGGCTTCCGCGCCGATGATCTTCGTATCGGGGTGCACCGCACAATGGGTGATCGTCTTATCTTCTGTGTGATACAACACCAGATGAGGATTCTCTTCACTTCCCAAATACTGGACATGGTCATAATCGGTAAAGATAGAGTCTCCGCAATCAAGGAATGCACAATATCCGAAGTAATCGATTTCGTTCGGCAATATAACGCTGTTTAGCTCGGTACAGCTCAAGAAAGCATAATCTCCTATTTGGCGCACCCCGTCTGCGATCGTGACGGAAGTCAAGGTTCTTCCTTCGCGAAAAGCATAGGACGCAATACTCGTCACCGCCTTCCCTTCATGGATCGCGGGGATGCCGAGGTCGGTGTCGGTGCAGGTGCCGATACCGGTCACTTCGTAGGTGTCATCCTCTTTGAGCTCATACGCCAGACCGACGCTGCAAAGCCTCTCGATCGTCTCTTTCTTCGTCTGAGAGCAACGCGAGCAGGTATAGGTCCTCTCGCCTTTCGTCCGAATGGTCGGCTCGGTCGTGACGACGCCGCCATCCCAGTCGTGTCCGAGGGGCGCGGTCCTGTCGCTCACGTAGCTGTCAGCGCAGCGGGAGCAGGTATGGGTCGTGTAGCCACCCGCGGTGCAGGTCGCCGCCGTTACGACAGAAGCGTAATCGTGACCGAGAGCGGGGGTGGTTTGTTGTGCGACGATGACAGCGGAACAAACGGAGCAATGAGTCCCTGCGGTAAGACCCGTTTGGGTACAAGTCGCCGCCACGGCTTCGTCATTGACTTCGGTGTGGCCGAGCGGGTTGGTCTCATCATCCACGTAACTATCACCGCAACGAGTGCAGCTGAAGGTGGTATAACCGCCTTCGGTGCAAGTCGGGTTCGTCACGACGGCTTCGTAATCATGATCGAGAGCCTCGATCGTGAGATCCTCCGAGGCGATCTCTTGATACGCCGCGTCGAAGTCCTTGCCGCATCCTTCGCAATGATAGTGCCCCACCACGCCCTTTGCGGTGCAGGTCGCCGCGACCTCGGCGATCCATTCGCCGTAACTATGTTCGTGCGCGGGTTCTTCCGTCGGTTCTTCGGTCGGCTCTTCGGTCGGCTCTTCGGTGGGCTCTTCCGTCGGTGTTTCTGTAGGATCTTCGGTCGGATCGATCGTGGGCTCTTCCGCCGCCTTTCTCGTGATCTTCAGGAGGTAGTCCACCCCGATGCCGTCGCTCTTGACGGTGAGGTAGAAGGTATTCTCCCCGACGGCGAGAGGCAGGCTCTCCGCGAGAAGGGTCGTCCTGTTTTCGTCGCTATAGGCGAGGATCTTTGCGCTTTCGAGGCGAATGGTGGAGAGTAGGATCTCTTCCATCTCGTTCTCCACCGTGAAGGTGACCGTCTTCTGCTCGACGTCCACCGTCAGCTGATCGACATAGGCGAGGGCTTTGAAGCCGTCCTGCATCTCTCTCCCGACCTCTTGCGTGATGCTCGATCTCGTCTTCATCGAATCGCACGCCGCAAAAGATAAGGCGCACAGCGCAAGCATCAAAACCGCTATAAGGATAATCGCTTTTCTCTTCATACTGCCTCCCGTTGGTCCTCTCCCAAACTGCCCGCTCCCTTTTATGGGAGCGCGGGAGAGCCCTTCGCGCTATTTTTTATCATAGCACATCACGCGCGGAAGTTGCAATAGTTACTCTCTTTCTTTGGTTGTTCTTTGGAAAAATATGAAAAAAGATGGCGAATGTCGCCATCTTTCTCCTGCAAAACGCTGCTTCCTACTTCTTTTGTTCCGGGAGGGTCATGCGGAAAGTGATCGTCTTGCCGTCGCTCGTCGCGGTGATGTCGCCGCCGTGTGCTTCGGCGATCGCCTTCACGACGGAGAGCCCGACGCCGTGCCCCTCGATCGCATTGCTTCTGGAGGGATCCCCCCGATAGAAGCGCTCGAAGAGCTCCGGATGCTCCCCTTTGGGGAGGCTCGCCGCATTCTTCTCTTCGACGATCACCCATTTCCCTTCCTTGCGAACCGATAAAAGGATATCCGCGCTTTCGGCGTATTTGATCGCGTTGTCGAGGAGCAGCCCCGCCGCGCGGCGGATCATCCCTTCATTCCCGAAGAAGGAAATGTCTTCTCCTTCCTGTCGGATGCTCTTCCCCGCCACGAGCGCCGCTTCTTTGAATTCTTCCGCACACTCTTCCAAGGCACTCTTTAGGGAGAAATTCGTTTTCTCGATCACCCGATCCGCCTCGTCCACCCGCGAGAGGAAGACCAGCTCTTTGGTGAGGGTGGAGAGTTTCTGCACCTGCCCTTTGATGGAGCGTAGCCACTCGTTGTCTTCGCCCACGTCCAGCTCGAGAAGCTCGGCATTGGCGCTGATGACGGTGAGGGGGGTCTTGAGCTCGTGTCCCGCGTCGGTGATGAATCTCTTCTGCTTCTTATAGCTCTCCTCCACCGGGGCAAGCGCCTTCTTGGAGAGCAAGATCACGAAGAGGGCGATCAGCGCGAGGCCAACGGAGGTGATGATCACACTGCTGAGGATAAAGGTGCGGCAGGCGGTGATCTCCTTCTCGCAATCGAGGAAAAGATATCGGTATCCCGTCTCCGTCGCCACCTTTTGATAGCGATAATTGCCGAGGAAGCCCTTCTCTTTCGTCGCCCCGTCCACGAGGCGCTGCAAATCGGAGGAAGCGACCATCGCGATCCTGTCCAAATCGAAGAAGAGCACATTCCCCTCCGCGTCGGTATTCACGACGAAATATCTTGCGGAAAAGGAGATCTCCTGCGGGATGTCCTTCGGACGAATCTCCGCCTTCTCTCCTCTGTCCCCCGGAAATCCGCTCGGCAGATCTCCGCGCGGCTCTTCTCCGGGTTCGGAGGGCTTCTGCCCCGCCGAATCGATAATATCGGTGCCGACGAAGGCGATGATCTTGTCTGCGTCGTTCTTCATATCGATATAGTTCGCGACGTCGATCCCCGCGACGATCACGAGGATGACCGCCGCCACGACGGAGAGAGCGATCGCGATGAATTCTTTACGCAGACGTTTGATCATAAGACCTCCAAGGTATATCCGGCATTGCGGAGCGCTTTGATCCCGAGATTCGCTTTCACCGCGAGAAGTTTCTTCCTGAGATAGGTGATATACACCCAAACCACACCGACCTCGCTGTCGCTGTCGTAGCCCCAGATCTTATCCATGAATTGATCGGGCGAGACCACTTGATTGGGGGCGCTCATCAGCATCTCGAGCATCTGAAATTCCTTATTGGTGAGGCGGGTCTCCCCTTCGGGGGTGGATAAAATATAGGTCGCGCGAGAAAGGGTGCAATTGCCGTAGGTCAGATTCGCGTCCACGCCCGCCGTGAGCCTGCGGGTGATCGCACGGACGCGAGCAAGCAGCTCTTTCACCGCAAAAGGTTTGGTGAGATAATCGTCCGCGCCGCTGTCCAAACCCAAGATCCTGTCGTCGATCTCCGACTTTGCCGTCAGGATGAGGACGGGAAGGGTCTTCCCCGCTTTGCGGATATTCTTCAACACCGTGATCCCGTCCATTTTCGGCATCATGACGTCCAGCACGGCGCAATCGTAGTCCCCTTCCTTCAGATAAGCAAGGGCGTCCGCGCCGTCAAAGACCGCGTCCACCGAATAATTGTTTTTGGTGAAAATCGCGACCAACGCCCGATTGAGTTCCGGTTCGTCTTCCGCAAGCAATATCCGCATGATTCCCTCCTTTCGGATTCGCGCCCGCTTGCCGCGCGGCTGCCGAATCTCCGCATCTGTCTACGGAGAGTATACCTCCGAAATCTTAAACCTGCCTTAAAAAAGTCTTTTTTCGCAAGCGTTTTGATTATTTCTTCAACACTTTTTCGACTTCGCCCCCGAAGAGACGGCCCAGTTCGATCATGCTCAGGGCGTCGTAATGGGCGCGATCGGGGGATTCTTCCGGCTCCTTTCTGTAGCTCAGCCCCGCCGCGATGGTGTCGATATAGAGGTAAGAGTCCTCTTTCGCCGCATTGGCGACCTTGGCTTGATTGATCTTGTCGTAGCACACCCAAAGATCGCTGTCCGAGATGCCCGCATCGATGAAGGTGATCCCGCCGTCGCAGGCATACTTCGCAAACTCTTTTCTCACGTCCTTGACGAGGTTCGCGCTGCGCTCGCCGTAGGCGTCGGCATGGATCTCGTCCGCATCCGACTCTCCCTGCATCCAGCACATCGCATAGATCTCCGGATCGTAATTTTTACTGCGCAGATACTCGAGGCACTCCGTCGTGAAGTTCACGAAAGCGGTATAGAGCTCCCCCGTCTCCCCTTCCGAAGAGGGAGAGAGCCACTGCTCGTACAGATTCGTGCCGCCCCAAGCGTATTTCACGATATAGATCGTCTCGTCGGGGAAAGCCGCGCTCAAGACGTCCGCCATCCCCAGTTCGGGTCCGAAGAGTCCCTCGCTCGTCTCGCTGATCGCCGTGGATACCCGCACGAACGCCCCGCCCGAAGTGGACTTGCCGTTCCCGTCGAAGTAATTGATCATCACGTTATCGTACCCCTTTTGGTAGCGCGCGAAGTCCTCCGCCGAGGCATTCTTCCTAAGATAGGACATACGGGTCGTTCCCGCCGCATTGGACTGTCCGTTCAGGAGCACGACCTTGATCTTCTGACCCTCTCCCTTCGGCATGGTGTCCTGCACGAAAAAGTCCTGAACCACCACCAATTTCTCCACCTTCGCCTTGGCGGCGACGGCGATTCCCGCGCCGTAAACGCCGAGATATGCTCCGCACAGTATCGCGGCGACGATGCGGCGCGAACGGGGGATCAGAGAAGCTTGCATCAGGACGATGGGCAAGGAGAGCAGGATCAGAGAACAATAAATCCCGATGGAGAGATAAGCGCCGAGCCATTTGGCGCGCAGACAGCCGATCAGCCAGACGGGAAGCAGATACGCCGACAAGAGAAGGGCGCTACTGAAGCAGAAGCGCTTCCAAAAGCAGGATTCTCCCTCCTTCGGCAAGGTATAGAGCACCGCCCAAAAGAGATAGGCGAGCCACAGGATCCCCATAAACACCGAAAGGAAGGACGCCGACAATAAGCTCCACCCTTTCGCGCTGAATACGCGATAGATCGGCACCTGCAAGATCCCCATCAACACGACGGGAAGGAGCCCTCCGAGCCAAAAGTACCATTGATTCCCCTTCAGTTTGTCCATCATATCCTCTCCTTTTCCTCCCTTTCGTCTCCCGGACGAGGAAGGTCGTCCTTTACACTATAGCACGAATTCTTCCTGTTTTCAACCACGAAAAAAAGGCAAGCCTTTTTTTGACTTGCCTTTTCCCTTCAATCGTGTGATATTATCGCGCCGATGTGAGCTTATTACGAATGGATGCAAGCTGCTTCTCGACGGAAGAGACCGCCGTGCCGCCCTCGGAAGTGCGTTTATTCACGCAGACGGAGAGGGAGATCTCTTCGTATAGGTCCTCGCCAAAGAGGGGACTCTTCATTTGATACTCCGAAAGGGGGATTTCCTCGAGGGTGACCCCTTTCTTCACCGCGTCATGCACGATTTCGCCCACGATCTTATACGCTTCGCGGAAGGGCACCCCCTTCTTCGCCAAATAGTCCGCGAGATCGGTGGCGTTGATATATCCCTTTTTCGCCGCCTGCTCCATCTTGTCGGTGCGAGCGACCATTCCCTTGATCATCGGAGGATAGACTTCAAGACAGGCTTTCACGGTATCCACCGCGTCGAAGAAGCTCTCTTTATCCTCCTGCATATCTTTGTTGTATGCGAGAGGGAGGGATTTGAGCACCGTGAGGATGGAGACAAGATCGCCGTACACCCTGCCCGTCTTGCCGCGGGCAAGCTCTGCGATATCGGGATTCTTCTTCTGCGGCATGATGGAGGATCCGGTCGTGAAGTCGTCCGAAAGAGCGACGTAGCCGAATTCCCAGCTTGACCAAAGCACGATCTCTTCGGACAAACGGGAGAGATGGGTCATGATGAGCGCCAAACAAGCGGAGAGCTCCACGACATAGTCGCGATCCGACACTCCGTCCATGCTATTCTCCGTGACGCCGTCAAAGCCGAGCGCCTCAGCTTCCCACTTGCGGTCTGTCGGGAAGGTCGTCCCCGCGAGCGCCGCAGACCCGATGGGAGAGAGATTGAGACGCTTGCGTGCGTCCTTGATGCGATCGATGTCCCGAAGGAACATATAGCAATACGCCGCAAGATGGTGGCCGAAGGTCACGGGCTGCGCCCGTTGCAGATGGGTATAGCCGCTCATCACGGCACCTTTATACTCCTCCGCCTTATCTGCAAGCGCGGCGACGAGCTTCGATAGCCTCTCGGTGATCGCGTCGCATTCGCCGCGTGCAAAGAGCTTCATATCGAGGGCGACTTGATCGTTACGGCTCCGAGCGGTATGCAGTTTCTTGCCTGCCTCCCCGATGCGCGCGATCAAGGTGTTCTCCACGAAGGTATGCACGTCCTCTGCGCTCTCGTCCACCTGAAGGACGCCCTTCGCGATATCCTCCAAGATACCGCCGAGCCCCGCGATGATTCTTTCGGCGTCCTCGGGAGAGATGATCCCCTGCCTCCCGAGCATCGAGGCGTGCGCGATCGAACCCGCGATGTCCTCTTTCAGAAATCGCTTGTCAAATCCGATCGAAGCATTGAAACTCTCCGCCGCTTCGTTGATCTCGCCGCTGGCGCGTCCCGCCCACAATTTACTCATATCACTTCTTCGCCTTCGCATTCACGAGCGCCTGCACCTTGGTGGGCAGCCCGTAAAGGGTGATGAAGCCCTTGGAATCGGTCTGATCGTAATCGCTCTCGCCGAAGGTCGCGATCTCCTCGCTATAAAGCGAATAGTCGCTCCAGACCCCCGCTTTGATGATATTACCCTTGTAGAGCTTGAGCTTGACCTTGCCCGTCACGCACTCCTGCGTCTTGGTCACGAAAGCGGAGAGCGCCTCGCGGAGGGGGCTGAACCACTGCCCGTTATAGACAAGCTCACCAAAGGTGATGGCGAGCTTCTCCTTCTCGTGCATCGTGAGCTTGTCGAGGGTCACGCTCTCGAGATAGGAATGCGCCTTGTAGAGGATGGTGCCGCCCGGGGTCTCGTACACACCGCGACACTTCATGCCGACCAGACGATTCTCCACGATATCAATGATCCCGATGCCGTTCGCGCCGCCGATCTTATTGAGGGCGAGGACAATCTCCTTGGGGGAGAGCTTCTTGCCGTTCAAAGCGACGGGAACGCCCTTCACGAATTCCAGCTCGACGTATTCGGGCTCATTTGGCGCGTCGATGGGAGAAACGCCCATCTCCAGAAAGCCCTTCTTCTCGTACTGCGGCTCGTTGCCGGTATCCTCGAGGTCCAATCCCTCGTGCGACAGGTGCCACAGGTTCTTATCCTTGCTGTAATTGGTTTCTTTATTGATCTTGAGGGGGACGCCGTGCGCCTCGGCGTATGCGATCTCCTCCTCGCGCGATTTGATAGACCATTCGCGCCACGGAGCAATGACCTTCATCTCAGGCGCAAAGTGCTTAATGCCGAGCTCGAAACGCACCTGATCGTTTCCTTTGCCGGTGCAACCGTGGCAGATCGCGTCCGCCTTCTCCTTCTTCGCGATCTCGACGAGCGCCTTCGCGATCAAGGGACGAGCGTGCGACGTGCCAAGATAATACTCCTCGTACAGGGCGCCCGCTTGCATCGTGGGGATGATATAATCCTCCACGTATTCGTCGGTGAGGTCGAGGATGTAGATCTTGTCCGCGCCGGTCTTCAGCGCCTTCTCTTCCAAGCCGTCCAGCTCGTCCGCTTGCCCGACGTTCGCCGCGACCGCGATGACTTCGCAACCGCCGTAATTCTCTTTCAACCAGGGGATGATGATGGACGTATCCAATCCCCCCGAATAGGCAAGCACGACTTTCTTGATATCACTCTTATTCATAGTTCACTCCCAATTCTTTAATGATGTGATATCATTATACCCGCTTCCCCTCGCTCCGTCAAATAAAAAATGCATATTCTTTGCGAATGTTTTATTATTTTTGCATTTTATTCACATTTTATTCTGTTTCTTCGATTTTATGCAAAATGTTGCCGTGGATTTCGTCTCTTATCGACGAGGAAAGCGAAAAAGCTCTCTTGATAAAGATATGAAGGAGAATTATAAAAGATAAGGGCAAGCGTTCCCGCTTGCCCTTCGTCATCATGCCGTAACCGTCTTGTACTTGACGTCCACCTTGCTGTTCGCCAGGAATTCTTTCAGTTTAGTCAGTTCGATCGCGAAGCCCATATTCTCGATATTCGTGCTCACGAACTTGCTGTTCACGACTCCGATCAGCCCGCCGTAAATATTGATCGCGGGACCGCCCGAATTACCGCCGTTGATCGCGGCGTCGGTCTGAATGAAAGTGAGGTCGGGGGAATTGTCGAATTTCTTGCCGGTGGCGGAGACCAGTCCCGCCGTCGCAGAGAGTCCGAAGCCCTGCGCATTACCGAGGACGAGGATCTCATCGCCGCGAGTTACGGTGCCCTCGTAGAAGGGGATCGCCTTCCAAGTACCGCCGACTGCCGGAGCCTCCACCAATTTACAGAGAGCGAGATCGTAATTCGGATCGCGATAGACGAACTGCAAGGTATAGGACTTCGCGTCGCCGTCAAACGCCGCCAAAATCGTGGAATACACGCCGCTCACCGTCTTGGTGCCGTAGCTGTAGCCCCACCAACCTCTCTGGATATTATCGTAGTCGTAGACCGTCTCTTCGTAATAGATCACGTGGTTATTCGTGATCACGTAGCCGTCCTCCGAGATGATGAAACCGGTCCCCTGACATCCGAGATTATACTGCGATTCGGCGCAGGTGATATTCATCACGCTGTCCACATAGGTCACGGCGTATCCACCGATATTCGTCTTGGCGGCGACGATGGATTCGCGCACGGCGTCCTCCAAGCTGTCCACCCGGCCGGCAAGGCTCTCGGCGAGAGCGCGATACTCGGTGAGCGCCGACTCAAGCTCTTCGCGACTCAGGCTCGAATAGGCGCTGCTGCTCGAACTGCCACTGTTTCCGGAGGAACTCTCGGAAGAATTACCGCTTGAACTCTCACTTGAGGAACTACTCGACTTGGACAGCGCACCCGAGGTGCCGAAGAACGAGCACCCTGCGAAGCAGACTGCCACCACCAACAAGATCGCGATTATACCAATGATCGTTCTTTTTCTCATCTTGCACATCCTTTTCGGCACGTAGCCGATAACCTTCTGTGTGTATACTACTATTTTATCATTAAATGAACCTTAAAATTAGCAAGATTCCTTAATTTTTCATATTTTACGTTGTATGGAGGACTCTTTGACCCTCGCATTCACCGTCGCCAAAGCGTTGACGGCGGGGAAAACGCTGAATGAACTTCTGGCGCTGCAGAGCACTCTGCAAGCGATCTCTTCTCTTGTCTCCGCGGAGATCGCCGCGATGAAATTGGGTGGCGGATCAACCCTCCAAACGCCGAGCGGCACGAGCCAATGACACGTAATCTTCGGAGGAAAGGGTCTCGCCGCGGACGCCGATCGGGAGTCCCGCTTCCAGAATGATCGCATTCGCCTTCTCCTTCCCGCCAAACAATCCCGCGATGCCGTTGGAGAGGGTCTTGCGCCGCATATTGAACGCCGCGCGAATGATCTTCCTCGCAAGCTCGATCTCTTCCGGCAGGTATCCGTGATCCACCAGTGAGATCAAGACCACCGCGCTGTCCACGTTCGGCGGGGGTAGGAAATTTTGCCTACCCACGATTCGAGTGATCTCCGCCGTCGCGACGAGATGGAGAGATGCGGTGATCGCGCCGTAATCCCCGCTGCCGGGCGAGGCGACAAGTCTCTCCGCGACCTCTTTCTGCACCATTACGGCGATGCTCTTCGGCTTCTCTTCTCCTTCGAGCAGACGCATGATGATGGGGGTGGTGACGTAATAGGGCAGATTCGCCGCGACCTTGAAAGACGCGGGAAGGGGCTCGCTCTTTTTCAGGAAATCCTCATAGACGATTCTGACATTCTCCCGTCCCGCAAGGGTGTGCTCCAAGACGGGACGAAGATTCTCGTCGATCTCGTAAGCGATGACCTCTTTCGCACGGTCGGCAAGAGCGGCGGTGAGGGTGCCCGCCCCCGCTCCGATCTCCACGACGACGTCCTCGCTGCCGATACCGGCGTCCGACGCAATCGCGGCAAGAAGATTCTTGTCCAGAATGAAATTCTGCCCGAACTTCTTATTGAAATCGATGTGATAATACTCTCCGTTGATGATCATAGGGAAACAGAATAGAATCGCTTGGCGTTTTCGGTGGTGACGCGCTCGATCTCTTCCCTTGAGAGTCCCTTGAGCGCCGCCATCTTCTCCGCCACAAGAGGGATATATTTCGGCTCGTTCGGCGTGCCGCGATGGGGCACCGGCGTCATGTAGGGACAATCGGTCTCGAGGAGGAGTCTGTCCTCGGGGATTACGGCAAGGACTTCGTCTTTATGCTTCGCAAAGGTCAAGACCCCGCCGAAAGAGAAATAAGCGTCCAGTTTCTTGAGATAGTACTTCGCGAGTTCGGCACTGCCGCCGTAGCAATGCAGGAGCGACCCTCGCTTGAGATAGGATAGGTTCCTTTCGATGATGCGGTTGAAGTCTTCGTAGGCTTCGCGTACGTGGAAAACCACGGGGAGATCAAGCTCCGCCGCCACTTGAATCTGCCGCTCGAGCACCTCGCACTGCACCTCTCTCGGTGACAGATCGTAGTGATAGTCCAGCCCGATCTCGCCGTAAGCGACGACCTTCTGCTCCTTCGCGAGAAGGCGAAGCTTCTTCTCCACCTCGTCACTGTAGGTCTTGGCTTCGTGCGGATGCACGCCGATCACCGCGTAGACCTCTTCGTGCCGTTTCGCGAGAGCGACGCTCTTCTCGGAGGAAGGGAGATCGGAAGAGGCGTTCACGATGACGCCGACGCCCGACGTCTTCGCCGCCGCCAAGATTTCTTCCTCGCGCGGAGAAAGGACGGGATCGTCGAGATGTGCGTGCGCGTCGATATACATTATCTCACTTCGCTGCCCGAATCGACCGCCTTTTCGGGACTGACGAGCACGACGCCGCCTTTGCCGTCGTCCGCGCAAAGGAGCATTCCCTGACTCACGACGCCGCGGAAGGCGTGAGGCGCGAGATTCGCGACCACGACGACCTGCTTGCCCACCATCTCTTCGGGGGTATAATACTTCGCGATGCCGCTCACGATGGTGCGCACTTCCGCGCCCACTTCGACCTTCATCACGAGTAGTTTATCGGTCTTCTCCATCTTCTCCGCGGCGATGACCTTGCCGACACGAAGTCCGACCTTTGCGAAATCGTCAATCGTGATCTCGGGCTTTTCGGGCACCGCGGGGGCTTTTACTTCTTCTTTCTCAATCTTGCTCTCCATCTCGGCAATCTCCTTATCGATATCCACTCTCATAAAGATGGGCTCGCGCTCCACCACCCTCTTCGCGCGCAAAGTGCCAAAGCGTTTGACGCTTTCGAAGGTCTTCTCATCCTCGGGAAGCCCCTCGAAAGAGGAGAGGATCTTCTCCGACGTGTCGGGCAGGAAAGGCTCGATGATCACGCCCGCAATGCGGATGCACTCAAGCAAGACGTACATCACGTCCGCGAGACGCTCTTTCTTGCTCTCGTCCTTCGCGAGTATCCAAGGACAGTTCTCGTCGATGTATTTATTCGCTCTCTGCACGAGGCGGAAGAGGCTCTCGAGCGCTTCGGGGATATGGAGAGCGTCCATATTCTCCGCGACTTCACTGAGGGTCTTCTCGGCGAGCGAGATGATCTCTTCGTCGGTATTCTCCTTCTTGCCGCTCCAAACGGGGATCTCTCCGCCGCAGTATTTATTCACCATCGCGACAGTGCGTTTGACGAGGTTGCCGAGGTCGTTTGCGAGGTCGGCATTCAGCCTCGACAGGAAGGCGCGCGTCGTATAGGCGCCGTCTTGTCCGAAGGGGATCTCACGCAAGAGATAATAACGCACGGCGTCCACCGAATAGCGGTCGGACAGTTCGACGGGATCCACGATATTCCCCTTGCTCTTGCTGATCTTGTCCGCCCCCATGAGAAGCCAGCCATGTCCGTACACCTGCTTGGGAAGGGGGATATTGAGAGCCATTAGGAGCGCCGGCCAAATGATCGAGTGGAAACGCACGATCTCCTTCCCCATCATATGGATATCCGCCGGCCAATACTTCTTAAAGAGGGAGTCGTCATCGCTCGCATAGCCGAGAGCGGTCACGTAGTTCATCAAGGCGTCGATCCACACGTAGATCACGTGCTTGGGATCAAAGGTCACGGGGACGCCCCAAGTGAAGCTTGAGCGGGTCACCGCGAGATCGTTGAGCCCCGGCTTCAGGAAGTTATTGATCATCTCGTTTCTGCGCGACTTGGGCAGGAGGAACTCCTCGTTCTCCTCGAGGAGGTTGATGAGCCTGTCTTGATACTTGCCGATGCGGAAGAAATAGCAGGATTCTTTCGCCAAACCGACCTCTCTGCCGCAATCGGGACACTTGCCGTCCTTGAGCTGAGTCTTGGTCCAGTAGGTCTCACAGGGCACGCAATAATAGCCCTCGTATTCGCCTTTATAAATGTCACCCTGCTCGTAGAGCTTGTCGAAGATCTTCTGCACCGCTTTCTCGTGATAGTCGTCGGTGGTGCGGATGAACTTATCGTAGCTGATCTTCAAGCGATCCCACAGCGAGCGCAGGGTCGCCACCTTCTTATCCACGAACTCTTTGGGGGTGACGCCCGCCTCCTTCGCCTTCTGCTCGATCTTGAGTCCGTGCTCGTCTGTGCCGGTCAGATAGAAGACGTCATAGCCCTGCTTCCTCTTGAAGCGAGCGATCGCGTCGCAGATGACGGTTGTATAACAGGTCCCGAGGTGCCAGGTCCCGCTCGGGTAATATATCGGGGTGGTGATGTAAAACTTTTTCCGTTCCATACTTTCCTTTTGCGCCCTTTCGGCGCATTTCCTTTTGTTATCAATCATTATACAACGACGGTAAGAAAAAACAAAGTTTTTTATCGGAGATTCTTTGAGGGCGTCTCAGAGTCCGGCGGACAAGTCGAGGATCGCGCCGCTCATATAGCTCGCCCCCTCTCCCGTCAGGAAGAGCGCCGCCGCCGCCACTTCTTCCGGCGAGCCCATGCGCTTGATCGCGAGATTTTGGACGAAATCCTCCTTCTCTTTCGCTGAGAAACGATCGTTCATCTTGGTGTCAATTATTCCCGCGGCGATCGCATTCACCGTGATGCCGAGAGAGCCGACCTCCTTCGCGAAGGACTTGGTGAAGCTCTCCACCGCCGCTTTGGATGCGGCATACGCCCCTTCGCAAGGCGCGGGGCGCGAGCCCCAAATGGAAGAAATCGAGAGAATCTTCCCGCCGTATATCATATGACGCGCAGCCCACTTGGACGCCAAAAACACCGAGCGCGCATTCACGCGGAAGACCTCGTCCCACATCTCGGCGGTCGTGTCGAAGACGGGCGCCACTAAGCTGATCCCCGCCGCATTCACGAGCACGTCAGGCGCGCCGAACTCCTTCCCGAGATCGTCGAGGACCTTCTCGGTCTCCATAACGTCCTCGAAATCCACCTTCTTGACGACGATCATGCCGCCGTATGCCGCAAGTTCTTTTGCGAGAGATTGCACGGCGCTCTCATTTGATCGATAAAGCAGCGCGAGGCTGTCGCCGCGCTTAGCGAAGGCTCTTGCGATCGCGCCGCCGATCGCGCCGCTTGCTCCCGTTATCACCGATTTCATTTGACTTCCTCCCAGTTTGCATAGAGATTAATCGCACCGTTCTCTCTGAAGAGAACATTCTGATTATCATAGACGAAAGTCGAAGTAAGCTCGCTCACAGCCAGCTTGTATTTGCTGACGGTGAACCCGGTACAGATATACCCTTCGCGGGTCGGGAGTTGCAGCGTCAGCTCGGTCCCATAGGTATAGGCATCGGGATTGGGATTCGCCGCGCCCTGCAAATTGCTGTAATAGATGCGGTAGGTTGCCGGAGTGTACACGGCGCGCAATACGATATCCCCCTCCGATCCGTGCGGGATCTCGACGACCTCGCTATCTTCGTCGTCGAAATAGCTCCACTTGCGGAAACGATACCCCCAGGGACAATTCTCGTTGGGGAGGGACAAGAGACTGATCGTCTCGCTCGCTTTGGTATAAGAATGCGGGTTCTTCTTGAGATTGATCCCGCCCTGCAAAAGATAGATTATGCTATAGGTGCGGGGCACTTCCACCGCGTAGAGAGTGAAGCTCTCTTCCACCGGCGTCGAAAAATCGTAGGGGGTGCGATCGGCAGTATCCTTCGTCCAGATCACCACGTAACCGGCAGTGGGCTCCACCGTGAAACGCGGCTCCTTCACGCGATCTCCCTGCTTCACAAAGAGAGAAGCGGGCGGTTCCGCCGCATAAGAAAGAGCGCTCGTGCTGAAAGTGATTTCGTAAAAAACATCCGAAGATTCGGGCTTTTTCTTGCAAGAAAACAAAGAGGATAAAAGAAGAAGGATCAGAAGAAGAGAAACGAATACTCGTCTCATTTCAGTTTCTTGGCGGTCTTAAACTCGCCGTCGATCTTGGCGAGGACGACCTTGCCCATCAGCCAAGATTCTTGGATCGGACCGTAGTCCTCGCTGTCGTAACTCTCGTTTCGGTTATCACCGAGCACGAAGAGTTCGCCCTCTTCCAAAGTGACATCCCAATACGTCATCGTCGGAGACATGATCACGGAAGGGCCCTCTTTCACGACCTCGCCGTTACGATAAAGAACCATTTCCGTGCGTTCATCATTGAGCTTTAGCTCGATATGATCGCCGGCGACCCCCACCACTCTCTTGATCACGCAGGTATAGTCCGATCCGGTCGTGTCATTCTCATCCACGCCGAGCCGCGGGATCTTATTCACGAAGGGAAGGGAATTGAAGAAATCCGCAAAGGTGATGGAGTTCGCGGGATTTTTACTGGTCACGTCCTCGTGATTCGGACGGTAAAAAACCACGATATCTCCGTTCTTGATCTTAAAAAACTTCTTTTGCACGTAGACGCGGTCGCCGTGCTCGTTGAAGGTCGGACGCATCGATCTCCCCTCCACCGCGACGGGCGCAAGGAAGAACTGCTGCACGATCCCGACCAAAACGATCGCGATCATCAGACAGACGACCACTTCGACGGCGATTCTCAATATGTTGCTACGTTCCTCTCGTCTTGCCATACTCACATCCAAAGGAAATTATTATAGTATTTATCGACCGTATCGGGGAGAATTATGCTGTAGAGTCCCTCCCAGTCCTTCATCGGCAAGAGCTCGTCCGTCTTGAAATCGTCGATGTCGAGCGAGAGGCGGGTCCACTCCTCCGCGCCGACAAAACAGGTCGCGGTGTATCTCGTGACCCCTTCCTCTTCCCCTTTCAGGAGGACGATCCTGACTTCACACTCTTCCTTGGAGTACACGCTGAGGTGCAGAGCGGCGGCAGGCTCATAGCGACCGACTTCGGACAGGATATTGGTGCGGAGCATCCCTACGCCACGGAAGCCGGGGACGCCGTCCGGGCTCTCCGCCACGCCGAAATCTCCCTTGAAGGAAACGAACGTTTTTTCGGAATTATCCGCATAAAAGCCGTGATCCGACTCGGTATCGAGCAGGAACTGACTCGTGTGATAGGGGCGGAGCGACGTGACGAGGGTGCTGAGCCCTTTGGTCGCGCAGTTCAATCCGCCGGAGAGCGCCGCCGTCGCATAAGCGTACAGCTCGCGATCTCCCTCCCAAACGGGCACTTCCACGGTGAAGGACCCGTCCTCGTGCTTCTTCATCGGGTATTCATGCCAATGGCGATACTCGGGAGGTGCGTCGTTATACGTGACGAAAAGCACCGCCGTCTGCGCCTTCACGGCGCCCGACGATAAAGTAAAGCGGAGCTCGTCCGTCTCCAAATGCGAGGCAAGCTTGAGATCGGGAGATTCCTCCCCTTTCATCGTGCGATCCAGCCACTTGTAGGTGGAAAGAAGATCGTTCTCGTCGATCTGCGCATTGAGTCGCGGAGTGACGGTGAGCGCAAAAGGGATGCCTTCGCGAATCTGACTCGCGACTTCATTCGCCTTCTCCACGTCGCCGCCGTGCGCATTCGCCGCCGTAGCGATGAGACAGGGGCACTTGACCATGCGCGCGGCGCTTTTCGCGCTGAGCGACATCGTATAGCTGTCGGCATTGGAGGAGTCCTCCTCCGTCACAGGCGGATCGGAATAATCGCCGAGAAGTGCGACCAACGCGGCGGTGCGATTATCCGTCGCCGCCACTTGCCAAGCCACGTCCGCAGCAGTCTTCGCGCCCATCACGGCGACCTTCGCCTTGGGATAGAAATACTCCAAAAGACCGATGGCGCGACGCGCGATCTTCGCCCACAGGAAAACGGGGGAACTCTTCGCGGAAGGACTCGCCAAGAAACGATCGGGTTCGCCCGCCGCAAAGGATGCGTAAGAGAAGCCCTCGGAATAACGCGCGGCGTGTCCCGCCTCGTCGGGGAGACCGCTGACGTCGAGAGTCATCACGGCGAATCCTCTCTTCAGGAGCTCGTCAAAACCTTCGGCAAGGGCGGCTTGATCTCCCGCGTTCATCACGCAGAGAATCGCCTTTTTCGGTTGAGCGACGTTTGATTTGATCTCCGCAAAAGCACGGACCTGCTCTTCCCCTTCGGAAATCGCGGTAAAATACGCGCCTTTGGTGCGCAGTCCATCCTGCTCGGTGTTGTATTCAATGGATATATCGAGCGGCGCGGCGGAAGGATCGAAGTCCTGCCAAAGCTGCACCGGCGTAAGAAATTTCACAGCCAAAATCGTATCTCCGTATAGTTTCTTGGGTATATTGTAACGCGATCCACGCGGAATGTCAATTACTTTGACATTGAGAGTCCCCTCTTCCGCCGTCGCTCTTCCAAAGGAAGCACCCCTTTGCGAGCGCGCTGATCCGAGATCGATGGGAGGGCTCCCTCTTCTTCCGCCACACGGGCGGGGCCTTTTCTTCTCTCTTTTTCCTTCGATCTCGCCTCTCGCGCTTTCTGTCTCTCTTCCCGTCTCACCGAGCGCAAAACCTTCCTTCTCTCTTTCGCGGCGCGGAGCCTCATAATGATAGGCGCGAACTTCTCGGAAACCTTATCTTCCAAGGCGTACGCTAGGGACTTTATAGGGAGAATGACCTTTCTCGCGAGACGGCGCAAGGCGGGAGAAAAGCGGCGCAATAGAAGACGCGAAGCCACCATCCCGACAGCGAACGCCAGCGCGGAATAGAGTCTAAACTCGCCTTTTGCGGAGAATAATAACGCGAAAAAAAAGATCGCTCCGACCGCAAGAGGAGCCAAAAAGTCGAAGATCGCCCGCGCTACGGCGGACCCTTTCCCGAAAAGAAGAAGCCCCGAAGCGATCACCCCCGCGAGCGTCCCTGCGGCGAACATCACCGCAAAGGTCAGGCACTCGGTCAAGATCATCTGAAGATTCTTTTCAGAAGATTCTTCCCACCCTGCGCGGCGAGATATCGCGCCGCCGTCACGTCACCGGAAAGCACCAAGATCCCCTCTTCCAAAGAGAGCTTCTCCGCGCTGAAATTCTCCCCCGTTAAAAGGAGGGTTCTCTCGCCCACCGCGACCTTGACCTCTTTTTCTTCCAGTGCGATGACCTGCGTGACGCCCGTGATCGTGGTCTCCCCTTTGATGGTCAGCGAATGTCCTCTCTTGATACCCGTATTCTCCATTTTCCCCTCCTTACCTCTCCCCTATTGTATGCTTCCCTTCTTCTCGATTATGCTTTTCCCGGAAAAGAGAAGGGGGTTGCCTTTTTATCCGAAAAATGGTAATGTGTAAAGAGCGAATCTCGCTATTCGGAGGGATGATATGGAGAAGAAGGAAAGATTCGGTTCGGCGATCGCTTGGTGCGCCCTATTGTACTTCTTGATTTTGGGCGCAGAGCGACTGCAGAGCCTCTTGCGCATCCTCTTAAACGGCGGCTTTTTCAGGACAGCCTTCGACATCTACGTAAACCTGCTGACCGCCCTCTCCCTTCTCGCGACACTCCTTCTTCTGATTGCCTTCCGAAAAGGGATTCTTCATCCCTTATTCTCCAAAGTCTCCACCCTTGACTACACCCGCCTGACCGTCGCGGTCGGCGTCCTCCTGCTCTCCGGTATGGTACACACCGAATATACCATCGCGCCCCTGCAGTTCGGCGCGTACGGCGCCCTGATCCTCGCGATGATATTGCGCACGGGGGACGCCGCCTCGGAAGAGAAGGAAAAGGTGAAACTGTGGTACTCTCTCATCTATCTCATCGCTTTCTCGATGGCGATTCCCGTGATGTACCGTTCCGAGATCGACCGCGCCGCCCTTTTCCACATCCTCGAAGGGGTGACTGCGGCTTTTCTCGTTCTCCTCTTCAGCTTGATGACCCATCTCGTCTTCCAAAAGCAGGCGCGTGATCTGCTCTCTCCCGCTCCCGCCATGATCCTCTTGGTGCTGGACGGCGCGATTCTCCTGATGAGATGGCAAGAAAAAATCAATACTTTCGTATTGATCTTCCTCTCTCTTACCCTATTTCTCTTTATCGTGGGCAAGATCCTTTTCCCGATTTTGGATAAAAAGAAAAACTGATTCTTTCATAGAAAAGAAGCCTCTTGAGATCAAGAGGCTTCTTTTTGCTTTACAGGTTCGGGGATATCCCTTGACAAGAGTCGATGACTCGTCAAATCGATGGAGAAGGCGCCGAGCGGTGCCGTGATGATGATGGAGAGTACCGCCGCGGTGAGCACGATACTGCCGCACCCAAGGCCCATCGCCAGTGGAATCGCGCCGAGCGCCGCCTGCACCGTCGCTTTGGGGATATAGGCGATCGCACAGAAGAGCCTCTCTTTGTATGAGAGTGGCGTTTTCAATAGAGAGAGGAAGACCCCGCCCATGCGGAAGATCAAGGAGAGGAAGACGACAAGCACGACGAATCCGCCGTTCTCTGCGACGTATTTGAGATCCACCTCCGCACCTACGAGCACGAAGAGGATGATCTCGGCGAGCACCCATATCTTCTCGTACTTTTTCGACAAACGGGCGGAGCGCAGCGGGTCGAGCGCGTTATAAGTCACCGCCACCGTCACGACCGCGAGCATCGCGGAGAAAGGCACGTAGCGAGAAATCGCATTCTCCAGCGTCACGAAGAGGAATGCGAAGGAGATCATCACGATGATCTTCACCGTGTCGCGGGTATGCACGTGACGGAAGAAGATGACAAGGAGATAGCCGACGCCTGCGCCGACCGCGACCCCGAGCAGGATGGAGACGGGCACCTCCCAAAAGATGCCGAAATCAAACTGTCCGCCCTTCGCCATGCCGACGAGCGCCGTAAACGCCACGATCACGAAGATGTCGTCCATCGAAGAGCCCGCATTCACCATCTGAGGCACCGAGTGAAGGGTGCCGTATCCCTGCTCTTGCAAGGCGAGCATGCGGGGCACGACCACAGCGGGAGAGACGGCGGCGATCACTGTGCCGATGATGGCGCTCTCGAGGATCGACGTGCCGAGCAAGAGGGTCGCAAAGAGCATATACCCCACGATCTCCGTCAAAGCGGGAATCATGCAGAGCATCACAGCGGGACGCCCCACCACCTTCAAATCTTTCAGATTCAGTGAGAGCCCCGCGCGGGTCAGGATCACGATAAGCGCGATCTCACGCAGAGAAGCGCTGACCTCGAGGATGGGACCGGCGATGAGATTCAAGAGGTGAGGCCCGAGGATGATGCCCACGAGGAGCATACCGAGGAGAGGCGGCAGTTTGCATGCGCGAAAGATCGATCCCAGCGCAAGCGATGAGAGCAATATAAGCGCCAAACTGGTGAGAAAATCAATCTGCGGCATCCTCTCTTTCCTCCATAAAAGTCGTACATATTTTAGTGCGAAAGCACCGTATTGTCAAATAAAAAAGCGCCCGTTTCCTTTCGGAAATCGAGCGCTCTTTTTCCCTTATAACTTACATCTTGGGGAGAGACTTCTGTGCTTCTTTGAGCTCCTCGTCGGTGGGGATGTAGTCGGTCATCTTGCCGTCGTGGAATTTCTCATAGGCATACATATCGAAGTAGCCCGTGCCGGTGAGCCCGAAGAGGATGGTCTTCTCTTCGCCCGTCTCCTTGCACTTCAAGGCCTCGTCTATCGCCACGCGGATCGCATGGGAGCTCTCGGGCGCGGGCAGGATGCCCTCCGCCCTCGCGAAGTACTCCGCCGCCTCGAAGACCTTGGTCTGCTCCACCGAGACCGCCTTCATATAGCCGTCGTGATAGAGCTTGGAGAGGACGGGGCTCATGCCGTGATAGCGCAGACCGCCCGCATGGTTCGGCGCGGGAATGAAGCCACTGCCGAGGGTATACATCTTGGCGAGGGGACAGATCTTGCCGGTATCGCAGAAATCGTAAGCATAGACGCCGCGCGTGAAGCTCGGGCAGCTCGCGGGCTCGACCGCGATGATCTCATAGTCCTTCTCGCCACGGAGCTTCTCGCCCATAAAGGGAGCGATCAAGCCGCCGAGGTTGCTGCCGCCGCCGGCGCATCCGATGATGACGTCGGGCGTGATGCCGTACTTATCCATCGCCGCCTTGGACTCGAGTCCGATCACCGACTGATGCAAGAGCACCTGATTCAGCACGCTGCCGAGCACATAGCGATAGCCGGGAGTCGTGACCGCCTTCTCCACCGCCTCGGAGATCGCACAGCCGAGGCTGCCGGTCGTGCCGGGGAACTCCGCGAGCATCTTCTTGCCGATCTCGGTCTCCATCGAAGGAGAAGGGGTGACGGACGCGCCGTAAGTGCGCATCACTTCGCGACGGAAGGGCTTCTGCTCGTAGGAGCACTTCACCATGAAGACTTTGCAGTCGATGTCGAAGTAGGCGCAAGCCATGCTGAGCGCCGTGCCCCACTGTCCCGCACCCGTCTCGGTGGTGACGCCGGTCAAGCCCTGCTTCTTCGCGTAGTAGGCTTGGGCGATAGCGGAATTCAGCTTGTGGCTGCCGCTGGTATTATTTCCCTCGAACTTGTAGTAGATCTTGGCGGGAGTGCCGAGCTTCTTCTCCAAGCAGTAGGCACGCACCAAGGGAGAGGGACGATACATCTTATAGAAAGTGCGAATTTCCTCCGGGATCTCGATATACGCCGTCTCGTCATCCAACTCTTGCTTGACGAGCTCGTCGCAGAAAACCGGCGCAAGATCGGCAGCGGTCGCGGGCTTCCCCGTTCCCGGGTTGATCATCGGCGCGGGCTTTTCCTTCATATCGGCGCGGAGATTATACCACGCTTTGGGCATCTCGGACTCTTCGAGATAGATCTTATACGGTATCACTTTTTCTTCTTTACTCATGGTATTATCCTCCTTTTATTTTACGCCGATTGCGGCGCAGATTCCCCTTTTCTCTTGTGGGGAAATAAAAAATGCCCCGACAAAAGATTTCCTCTTTGCCGGGACAGGTAATCCTGCGGTGCCACCCTGCTTGACGCTCACGCGCCCACTCTTAACGCACGACCATGCGCTCGACTTTGTTCACGGAGGATCGCACTCCGTCTCACATACTCGGGTCACCCCTTTCCGCTCGCCCTCGGAAGCCCATTCGGTCGTGTGTTCTCTGCCGCGATCTCACCATCCGCGCACTCTCTGAAAGAGAAGTCTACACGCTTACTCTTCTTCCTCAACGGTTTTCTTCATTCTAACACCGCGCTAAAGTGCTGTCAAACGATTTTGCGGATGTTTTGAGAGTTTTTTTCGTCAAAAAAAGAAAGGGGACCACTCCCCCTTTTCGCATTTCAATATCCTCCGATCGATCAAGGTTTGACCTTCGAGAGGCGATCGGACAGGAGGAAGGCAAGTACGATTTTGATGACATCCGGCAGAATGAAGGGGACCACGCAGACGAGAAGAGCGTGCTTGAGCGTCCCGCCCATCATGAAGACGAACCAAGCGGCGCCGCCGAAATAAATGAGCGCCAAAGAGATCGCAGATAAGAGGTAACGCCCGAATCTCGGCATCTTGAAGAAGGAGCACAGGAAGTAAAGAAGCGCTACGGCGGCAAACGCCATGATGAATCCACCCGTCGCAGAGAGAAATACCGAGAATCCGCCACGGAATCCCGCGAAAATCGGGAGCCCCACCGCTCCGAAGAGGAGATAGAGCCAAATCGCGATCGCGCCGCGCTTCCCGCCGAGGTATTCGAGGGTGAAGAAGATCGCGAAAATCTGCAACGTGAAAGGCACGGTCGCAGGGATCGTGATAAAGGCACTCACTGCGATGAGCGCGATCGCAAGCGCGATATACGCCATATCTCGAGTCTTCAGTTTCTTCAGCGCCGTTTCCTTCATGGCGATATTGTATCACCCGCTCAGACGTAAGGCAAGCGTTTTCCTCCCCGCCTCCCTTCCTCCCCGCACAAAAGGGAGAGGTCCTCCCTTTCTCCGCAGAAGAGCCACCCTCCGCTCCCTGAAAATCTTTTGCCGATTTTAGCCAATTAAATGACCCGAAGTGCTTGCAAAACGCATTTCTCTGTGCTACAATAACACTACCCAATGGACAATTAGCTCAGTTGGTAGAGCGTCTTCTTGACGTGGAGAGGGTCAGGGGTTCGAGTCCCTTATTGTCCACCAAAACAAGCCTAAGGCTATTGCCTTGGGCTTTTTTCTCACTTAACAAGGGACGAGAACCGAGAGCGTTAAGAAATCGTGCCTTGATTTGGCACGATTTTAGCGGCTGTACCGTAGCGAAGCGAAGGTCCGCGTAGCCGAAGGCATAGCGCCCGAAGTATGGCGAAAGCATAAAGGTATCAAAAAAAGCATTGCTTGAGCCATACGAGAGGAGAGTCCCTTATTGTCCACCAAAAAGGACTAATCCGCACACTCGGATTAGTCCTTTTTATATCAAATTCGCATTGCGGATTTGATTATCATATGAGCGAAGCGAATTATCATACGAGCATAGCGAGTCTAAAAAACTTGCGAATTTGAATGATAATTCAGGCTTTGCCCTCAAATGATAATGCCTTTGGCAAATGATAACGTCGCTCGCAAGAAATGCTCCGCTCGAATTCATTACAAGGATGTTGTTCGGTTGCGGTGAATAGAAAACCTCACGAAAGGGCGATAACTGGCGGTCAGGCGGCGGTGCCCGTCTCCTCCTTCAGCTTCTCGGACAATTCGGCATTTAGGTCTTCGTAAGCCGAAAGCATCGGGGGGATCATCGCGCCGGTTTTTCTCGCGAAATAGTTTTTGGTGATCTCCACGATCTGTTTGCTCAGGAAGATCAGCGCAACCAAATTGGGCAGTGCCATCATCGCATTAAAGGTGTCGTCCAGTGCCCAAACGAAATCGGATTTGACCATCGCGCCGACGAAGAGCAGTCCCACGTATAGGATTTTGAATATCAAGGTCGCGACGTCTCCCTTCTTCCCGAACAAATATTGTACGGCTTTTTCTCCGTAATACGCCCAAGCGAGGATGGTCGTGAAGGCGAATAACGGTAAGATGATGCTGAAAACGATCTGCCCGAAGGTTCCGAAGGTTTTGGTGAAAGCAAAGGGAGCAATGGAGCTACCCGCAAGCCCCTTGGACAAATTCCCTGCGATATCGGTAAAGTCGTATACGCCGGTTTTCACGCTTACGGTCAAGAGCGCAAGCGCCGTTAAGGTGCACACGATGAAAGTGTCGATAAAGACTTCGAGGATTCCCCAAAGACCCTGCTTTACCGGCTCCTTCGTCTCGGAAGCGGAGTGCGCGATCACCGACGAGCCGAGGCCGGCTTCATTGGAGAAGATCCCGCGTGCGAAGCCGAATCGCATCCCTTTTAGGATCACGTATCCCAAAAAGCCGCCCGCAACCGAACGGAAAGAAAAAGCGTTTGCAAAGATAAGCGCGAACGCCTTGGGTACGGCGGTTATATTGATTGCCAGAATCACGAGGGACATCAGGATAAACAAAAGAGCCATAAAGGGCACGATATAGGAAGCCACCTTGCCGATGCGCTTGATGCCGCCCACGAGGATCAGCGCCGTAAGAAGGACGATGATGGCTCCGCACACGATCGAAACGACCAGCGAAGAGCCGCCGGCGATGGTATTTTGCATCGTTCCGGAGATGGAATTCGATTGGACCATCCCCATGCCCACGGCAGCCAGCGTGCAACAAAAAGCGAAGATCAACGCCAACCACTTCAGCTTCAATCCGTTTGAGATGTAGTACATCGGTCCACCGCACATCTCTCCGTTTTTGTCTTTCTGTCTGTAATACAGACCAAGGACGTTCTCGGAATAATTGGTAACGAGTCCGAAAAAGGCGGAGACCCACATCCAAAAGATCGCGCCCGGACCGCCCGAAATGAGCGCGGTGGCAACGCCGATCATGTTGCCCGTGCCGACCGTCCCCGAAATGGCGGCGGAGAAGGCTTCGAATTGCGAAACCGTCTTGGCATTCGGATCTTTAGCATTCTTTTTCCCCGAGGATTTGATCATGGGTACGATGGTCGAATGGAACGCCACGCCGAATTTTCTTACCTGCAGAAAGCGCGTTCTGATCGTAAGAAAGATTCCCGTTGCCAGGATCATTACGATCATGGGGATGCCCCACAAAATATTATCGTTGATGAAATTGATTGCCTTGTTGAGCCACGCCATCTCGGTAAACTCCTTCCTTTGATTCGTCTGCGATATTCATTATAATTGTTCGCGAAAAAGAACGCAACTTTCCTTCGCGCAATTTCAGATAGCGGTATACTCCCTTTCCTTCCCGCAACGGACGCGGCGCTATCGTGAGAAAAAGCACTTGCAACGCAAGTGCTTTTTCTGCTTCTCATCCCGCAACTGCGGATATCGGATACGAGGTTATAGGGCGCGGATGGACTCGACAGGCGACTTGCGCGCGGCGAAGTACACCGGCAGGAAGGTCGCGATGACCGACACGAAGATCGCGATGCCGAAGATCAAGGCGATATTGATCGCGCCGAAATGCAGGAGGCGCAAGTGGATCGTCTCGGAGATCGTATTATTCAAGACGGCGCACAGGATGAAGGATCCGATCGACGCGATGATGAAGCAGATGAAGGCGATCAGGAATGCTTCCGCATAGAAGATCTTGAAGACGTCGGAGCCTCTTGCACCCACGGCGCGCAGGATGCCGATATCCTTGCGTTTGGCGGCGATCGACACCGAGATGAAGTTCAAGAGGAAGAATGCAGCGAGCAGTCCCACGCCGAGACCGACGTACAGGAAGATCTTCTCCAGGTCCTCGATCATATCGACGAACATCCTGATATCCTCACAGACGCTGTTATCGATGGAGTAAGTTGCGCTCGTGCTCTCAAAGAGCGCCGCAGAGATCTGATCGAGAGAATTATTCGTCGGAGAGATCAAAGCATTGTACTTCGCATCGGCGGGAACGACGTAGGTCGTCACGATCTCCTCCGTCCAAATGGGATAGTCATAGACCACCTTCTTCGCATTCGCATCCAAGAACTCCGTGCTGACGAAGTAGCTCGCGGAAGGATATTCGACCCCGTAATCAAAGTAGCCCACCACTTTCATCGTGCCACTCGAAGGAGATCCTATCCCGTAATAGTAAAGCTTGGTCCCGAAGTCGGTCGCGTCAAAGACGAAATAGCTCTTAATATCGTCCTTCGCACTCTTGCCGATCTTGGCGAGCGCGGCGTCGACCTCTTTCTTCACCTGCGCGTAATCCTGATCGGAATAGCTGTTATTGATAAGTGACCACGTATAGTTAAAGATGGTCTCACCGAACCTCTCGTACGTATTGAAGAAGGAATCAAGCAACAGTCCGTAATAAACCTGCTCGCGCTTCTTCTTGAAGTCGCGAAGCACCACCGTCTCGATATCCTCCCATTGCTTCTTGGTCGGCGCGCTGTAGGTCGCATCCTTGCCGCCGTAAGCATAATTCTGCACGGCATAGAAGGCACTCGAGAACTTCTCATTCGAGGCGTATTCGTAGTAAGAATTGCCGTATTTATCGTAAGTATAGTAATTCATCAGAGATTCCGCCGCGCGATACAGCCAATTCTTATACGCCAAATCGCTGTAATACTTCTCGACGTATCCCTTCATCACCTTAATCGAGCGGAAATCGTAGTTATAGTAATTATTCCGGAATTCGGTTTGATCGCTGCTGTCCATGCCGAGCTCTTCCCTTGCATTCGGGTCGTAGCGCATATTATTCTCGATGGAATACAGATAGTTCGACAATTGTCCTCGGACCATATCGGCATATAGATTCTTGGAGACGTAGGCTTCTCCGTATCCCGGATTCTTGCTGACCGGATTGCCGGACAAATCGTAGCACTTGAAGATATTCAAATACGATTCGATGCTCTTCTCCGTGAAATAAGAATAATTGCTGTAATTCAGAATATCCTCTTTTTCCGAATCCGAGATCGTATAATTGCTGACGCGGAGGAACTCATAGTTCTGGGTGGGGATATTGATATAATAATAGCTCTGGATATTGTCCTTAAAGCGCTCGTAGAAGGAAGTGTGCACGTACAGAAGGGAGAAATATCCCTTGCCGAAGTAATCCTGGAGCTTGTGCTGGATCTTCTCGAGCTCAACCGGACTGATGCTTTGAATGTTACTCTTGACCTCCTCGAATTCGTAGGGGATCTCTCCCGTCCTCACGATACCGACGACCTTAAAACTCATTGAAGTCTCCATTCCCGACCCGGACAGACGGATTTCCCTGCCGACGAGGTCCTGCACGCGGGTGATCCCGAATGACTCGGTATTCACGAAGAGCTCCGCAAGGTACTCGGGAAGCATGATTTCGTCATTGCGGTCGGGATATTTACCCGCAAGGATGCTGAACCCGCAACGCTTCAAATAGGATTCTCCGCAATCACAATAACCCGTCGCATTACTCACCACGTAATACTTGGATACTTCGTTCTTGACCCCGATGGGAATGATGCCATCGCTCGTCTCGAGATACAAACCGATCCCATCCACATAATTATTCGAAGACAGGTAATAGATGCCGGCGAAATCCAGCCCCGCTCTGCTGCGAGAATCCGCTTCGCTCGCACCGAACAAAGTGTCCTCGGACATTTTACTGGTGTATTCGAGACTCTTCGCTCCCGTATTGGGGTCGATTTGATAGCTGTTGCGCGTGCCGGTATAGGCTTTGTTCACGCGAATGCTCGGATAGTTCGCTTCCTTCAGTGCCTCCGAGATCGAATAGTCCGCGTCATACAGCATGAAAGTGGAAACCAGACCGAAGAGGATGAAGGTCGCGACCGAAAGAAGGATCGTGAAGATCAAGCGAATCGGCTTGCTCTTGAGACCGCTCGCGCCCATCTTGATCGCGTGGCCGAGGGGCAGACGCGACTTGATAAACTTGGTCTTGGATCCGTCGTACTGTTCGGGAACGGGCGGCACCGTCTCCTTGAAAGACTCTTTGCTCCCATTCTCATTGATCTTACAAACACGCTTGACGTTCGGCAATTCACGGCTGTCCGCCGTGATGATCGCCTCGCCTCCTTTCTTGCGGAGAAGGTTCGCGATCTTGCCGATATCGGCGTCGGTCAGTTCCTCGGTATTGCGAATCGTGATGGTATCGTCCGAAACCATCGCAACGTTCGGGGCTTCTGCGGAAGTGTTTTCCTCACCCTCCATTGCTTTTGGGGCGCTGTAGACCTTGCTCACGTCCGAAATGATCTTGCCGTCCTTGAGCTCGATGATACGATCACCGTAAGTCTCCGCGAACTCCACGTCGTGCGAAACCACGATCACGAGCTTCTTCTCCGAGAGCTTCTTCAGGGTGTCAAGGACCTGTTTGCCCGTCGCCGAGTCCAAGGCGCCGGTCGGCTCGTCCGCCATGATGATCTCCGGCTCCTTGATGAGAGCACGCGCGATCGCGACTCTCTGCTTCTGTCCGCCCGAGAGGGTATTCGGCTTGCGCTTCCCGTACCCCGCGAGGTCCACCTGTTCGAGCAAGGCGTTTACCGCCGCCTTGTCGTTCGGCTTGTTCTGTAACTGGAGCGCGAGCGCGATATTCTGCTCGATCGTGAATTCATTTAAGATATTGTACTCTTGGAAAACGAAACCGATAAAGGTATTGCGGTAGCTGTCGAAGTCCGATCCCGTGAACTCCTTACTGCTCTTCCCTTTGACGATGATCTCACCGCCGTCCGGCTTGTCCAGACCGCCCGCCACGTTCAAAAGGGTGGATTTACCCGATCCGCTCTTACCGAGCAAGAAGACCATGCCCGTCTCCGGGAAGACCACCGATACGTCGTCAAGCGCTCTGACCGTCACCCCGCCTTTACCGGAATAGATCTTAGTCAGATTCTTTACTTCAAGCATAATAAACCTCCTATGTTATGGTTTTATTATATCCTTTGCAAGAGAATTTATCAATCGCTTTACTCGCCTTTTTACTAAGAAAAACGCCCGCCTTGGAGAAGAGGTTTATGCTACGCCAGAATCGGTTTGTCGGCGCGAACATCTTCTTGCCGAATGCGAGAATGATGACGTACGCGATCAGGATGAGAAAGGCGACGCACTTCACGACGAACTCGGGCGTCAGTTTGAAGTTCTTGAAATAATTCTTGATTTTTCCGCTATGCTTTTCATAAAGGACTCCTTCCGTTTTCTATAAACCGCAAGGCTTCCTGCCTCTATCATAGATAGAGAAAGGGTATTTTGGCAATACTTTCCGAACTTTTCGGCTTTTTTCACGCCGCGGCGTAAAGGACGGATACCTGTGCGCCCTCTTCCGAAAGAGAGGAAACGGTTAAGGTGAAGCCCGCCGAAGTGCCGTCGTTCCAGTTCGGCGAGAAGGTCGCGCCTTCTTGGAAGAGGTCTTCGTCCTCAGCGCACCCCGTTTCGTCGATGCTATTATCTTCGTCCGCTTCGCAGATGCGGATAAGGCGAGGGTTCTTGCCGTTACTGGTCTGATAAATCTCGATGAGACTCGTCATCTCGGAGGGATCTTTGAGATCGGCGGTCACGTGATAAATAAGCACGCCGGGCAAGGAGAATATCCCCTCTTCCTCTTGCGAACGAAGGGCGTATAAACCCGTCGGGGTGTAATAGCAAACCACGAAACACTCTTGGAAATAGCTCTCTTTCCCCTCTTTCATGATGAAAAGAGCCTCCCCGTTCTCCTCGAAGGGCGAAAGGAGGGCATCATAATCGGCGCGGAAAAGGACGGTGGGACGGATCCAGCCGAGGATCGCCTTGGAGAAAGGATCGTGATCCCCCTGCGTGCCGTCCATCATGTCCGAATCCCCTAGTCCGCCGTAGATCTCCTCCTCGTAATCGTAGTAATCTTCCAGTCCGAGCATATGCCCCATCTCGTGCGCGAGAGTCTCGACATTGATCGCCCCCTCGACCGGTAGCGGATCGGAGAAGAAGTCCACGCTGAGCCACAGATAATTCCGTGTGAGGACCTCGTCTTCCGTCTCGTAATCCTCGTCGAGCGTGTCCCAGTACGCCCACCACAGATCGCTATCCTCGTCGTAGGGCGCGAGATACACCATGCAAACGCAATCGATGATGCCGTCGTGGTTTGCATCGAAGCGGGAATAATCGATCTCCTCGTCGTAATAGTCAAGCGCCGCGGCGAGGTATTCCTTCTCGGGCGATCCCTTCTTCTTGGCGCTCCAAGATTTGCCCGTTTTATAGGTCGGAAGAATGGTCGCGTGTAGGGACAATAAACCGTAAGAGGATCTCTCGTAATAGCTACAGAGCGAGTGCCAGCCCGTTTCTTCCGCCCTGCCGTTGAAGGCCGTTTCCAAGAGTTCGGACGCGCTGTCGTAATGCTTGTTCGTGAAACCGATCGGGATCACGAGGATCTCCACCCTTCCGGTGGAGGGGACGTCGACGGACAGATCGTACTCCGCCGCGCATTCGTCCAAAGTGGGATAACACGCGCTCGCCGTCACACCTTCCTCCGCCACGAAGAGGGTGACGGTCGCCGAAGCATCTCCTCGCGAGAGGGTGATCTCGTAATTTCCACTCCGCGCGGGATCATACTCTCCCGAAAGGGTGAGCTCGGCAAGGGAGAGCCTCCCGCCCGTTCCCCCGACGACAAGATCGGACAGCGCGGTCACAAGAGGCACACCCTTCTTCACCGTCTTTTCGCGATAGCTCAAAGTCAATATTTCGTCCTCTATCGTCTCGGAGGCTTGATTGCTCCCGCTTTTCCCGCGAGAGGGAATCTTCTTGCCAAGGAGCGAGCAAGCACACGCACACAAAAGAAGCACCGCAAGAAGCAGTGCCACCGCTATCCATAATGCCATCTTTCTGCCTGTCCTTTTCACCGTCATGCTCCCTCCGAAATCCTATTTCTCATCATACCACACCTCGCCCAAAACTTCAACCCACCCGACGATTCAATTGGGATAAAAAACTCGTCGATACGACTCAACGAAATTTTTGGGTGAGCAATAAGGGACTCTCCTCTTTTGTCTCGCAAGGCAAATCGTTTTGTCATAGTTCTACCTTGCTCGACACTTCGGTCAGCCGCTAAAATCGTGCCAAGTCAAGGCACGATTTCTTAACGCTCTCGGTTCTCGTCCCTTGTTAGGATAAAGAAAAAGGTCCAAAGCTTTCGCTTTAGACCTCTCTTGGTGGGCAATAAGGGCGCGACGCGTGAAGCCGACAGCACAGTGCGCTGTCGGTAGCCAAAGCGCGTGAAGAAGCTGCGCTTCGAGCGCTCGACCCCGTGGGGGTTCGAGTCCCTTGTTAGGTAAAGAAAAAGGTCCAAAGCTTTCGCTTTAGACCTCTCTTGGTGGGCAATAAGGGACTCGAACCCCTGGCTTCCTCCATGTGACGGAGGCACTCTACCAACTGAGTCAATTGCCCGCACTGGTCTGAGTGAGAAGATTTGAACTTCCGGCCTCTTGAACCCCATTCAAGCGCGCTACCAAACTGCGCCACACCCAGATATCATACTATGAATTATTTGTCAAGTTCCCACTCTTCACTCCGTGTTTGGGAGCGCGCTGCGCGCATATGGCGAAGCCCATGCTGCACACTGCCAAAAGCGAGAACGCTCTGATCCAAGTGGCGACGCTCAATCGGGATCTGCACTACGGCATACCAAACTGCGCCACACCCGGATATCGTTATTTCGAGAGATCTTTCGCACGGCACATTCTGCCGCGAATCAAGGTCATTTCGATAATCGTGCATTAAGATTGTATCACCATTTGCGAAAGATTTCAACTGTTTTCTTGTTTTTTATCAAAGTATATTCTGGATTGCACTGCGGGGATCTACGATCGACAAAGAATAACTTTTAATTGACTTCGTCCTCTTCATATGCTACAATACAAAATCATGCTAAAGGAATCATAGCTCAGCTGGTAGAGCATATGCCTTACAAGCATAGGGTCACAGGTTCGAGCCCTGTTGGTTCCACCATCTCTGTAGTACGAAAAGGCTACAGGCAATCAAAACCACAAGATACGGAAAGTTTCTTGTGGATTTTTGCTATATATTGTGCTTTTCGGACAATTTGTCCTTTCTCAATATTCTTTGATTTCAACGGCTGCTTTTTTGCATATTTCCATAAAAACAGGTCTCGAACTTACGACTAAGGTTCGGACTATACAATTTTAATATTATATAATGATATAAGAAGGTCGCGCGATGTTTTTCGTGCGGCCTTCTTTCATATAAACTATTATGTTCTTAAAGCAAAGTGAAGGAGAGTTAAAAATGAAATACAAAGATTGGTTACAGGAATGGCTTAAACATTACGTTGAGCCGACAGCAAAAACAAGAACGTTCAGCAGATATTCGGATATCGTTGAACAGCATATTATTCCGAGATTGGGAGAACTTGAATTAGATGAATTATCCCCGGCTGTTCTTCAGCATTACATAACGGAGTTGCTTCAAAGCGGAAATCTCAAGACGGGGAAAGGGCTTGCGGCAAACTCTGTCAGCGCCATTATAAACGTCATACAAAACTCTTTGAGAACGGCGTTTAATCTCGGATATACAAAGGAATACACGGCAGATAGAATCAAGCGTCCGAAGTCGCAAGAAAAGGACGTGAGTTGCTTTTCCATAGTGTAACTGCCGCCAATCACAACTTAAAATGGCTTTATCGGAAAAGAGTTGATAAACAGAATACCACTGTCCGACCGCCGGTAAAGTAACGTTTGTTAAGAGTTAAAGCAAAGCAAAGGTTCGGCGCAAACGGAAGATACGATGGAAGTCGCTTGGCTGAAAGAACACGTCTTCTGCGGACAATGCGGAAGAACTATGAGAAGAATCGCCAAGTGGAAGACGAGAGAAAAATGGATATGCCCGAACGGGTGCAAATGCCAAAAGTACACCGATGACAAGGTGATATATTACGGTATAGAGGAAATCATCGAAATGATAAGCGAAGATCCAACGCTTCTGCATAGGAAAGAAGAGTTTGTTCCCTATCAGAGAACGCAAGAGATTATGCGGTATGGTAACGAGATCGGGCGACTGCTGAACGCAGGGAACGTAGAGTTCAACGCCGTGAAGAACGTTATTTTACAAAGTGCCGCATTGAAGTTCTCCGCTTGCAAAGAAGATAAAAGCGTCTATACCGAAGTCGTAGAAAAGCACTTGCCGAACATTATATCGGACGGAGTGATTGACGTCGATGAAATCGACCAAATCGTAGAAAAGATCGAACTTGCCGAATCGGGCGACATTATTGTTCATTTCATCAACGGAATAACAATATCAAATAATAAAGGAGGAGATAGCGATGGATGCGGCACCTAAAATCGTAACCAAGATAGAAGCGAATCCGCTTTTATCAAGAAACAACAGAGAAAACACATTGTTAAGAGTCGCCGCCTATTGCCGTGTTTCCACCGACAGCGAAGATCAGCTTGAAAGCTACAAGGCGCAAGTTGCGTATTACACCGAAGCGATAGCAAAGAATCCCCATTGGCGGTTCGTTGACATTTACGCTGACGAGGGCATAACGGGAACGCTTGCAAAGAAACGTGACAACTTCCTGCGAATGATACGGGACTGCGAAAAGGGAAAGATAGATTTGATTTTGACCAAGTCGGTCGCCCGTTTCGCCCGTAATACCGTTGAAAGTTTGAAATACGTTCGTCAACTGAAAGCCAAAGGCGTGGGTGTGTACTTTGAAGAACAATGTATCGACTCATTGAAAGCGGACAGCGAGATGTTTATCGGTATTCACAGCGTTCTTGCACAAGCCGAGAGCGAGAATATCAGCGCCAACGTAAGATGGGGTATTCAGCAGAGAATGCGGAGTTGGACGTTCGCTTTTCGTTATAATCTGTTGGGATATAAGAAAGGCGAAGACGGACAACCGGAAATCGTCGAAGAGGAAGCCAAAGTTGTTAGAAATATCTTTGAGATGTATTTAGACGGAAGTAGTCTCGATCAGATAAAAAGTTATCTCGAAAGCAATGCCGTATTGACCAAGACGGGGAAGACCGAATGGAGCAAAGCCATCATTCAAGGTATGCTCTCGAACGAAAGATACACGGGCGATATGCTATTGCAGAAGACCTACACGGAAAACTGTATCACGAAAAAGGTATTGAAAAACCGTGGGGAGATGGCGAAGTATCTTGTCACAAACAACCATCCTGCAATCATCGACAGAGACACGTTTAAGGCGGTGCAAAAGGAGATCGCTCGTCGAAGCGGCAAGCGGAAAACGTCGGACAAGAGTTTAACCGAGCAAGGAAAGTACAGCGGCAAATATGCTTTGACCGAGTTGCTCGTTTGCGGTGAGTGCGGTAGTCCCTATCGCAGAAGAACGTGGGTGCGAAAAGGCGTCAACCGCAAAGTATGGAGATGCTTGAGCCGAGTGGATAACGGAACGACTTACTGCAAAGATTCCATCAGCGTGGAAGAAGAAATGTTGCAACAAACCATCTGCCGAGCTTTGCGAAGAGCAATTCAGTATGACCGTGAAGCGTATGAACTCATCCTTTCAAACCTCTCTTACGGTGTAACGGGAATAGACGACAGTTTGGATGTATTCGCTATCGAGTCACAAATCAAGGAATTGAAAGGACGCATTGAAGAGAACGTGGAACTTGCGATGAGCACCGATGGCGATCCGCAGAAATACTACGACGCAATCAAGTATATGAGCAGTCAGATTCTTGCGCTGAACGAGCAACTGAGTTTGGCAAAAGAAAAGCTGTCCTCGGAAGAAAAAATCGGTTTGGAGATTGCTCGCATAAAAGAGTGCCTTGCCGATATGACCATCTTCGATAAATATGACGACCGGACTATCCGACGACTGGTCGATCACATACGAGTGATGGGTGATAAAAGACTAATGATCGTTTTGAAGGGTGGATTACTAATTGAAGAGAGAATAGAATAAATATGCATGATAATATTTATTTGAAATTTATACGACATAGTTGCTTTTTTCTTTACATTGTAGTATAATACGTTTAAATTTATCTTATATTTTACATTGGAGAAATTGCGTGAATCCCCCACTTTTTTTATTTGTAACAGCTAATGAAAATGAAACAGCGGCTCTTTTGAAAGATAAAAAATTTTTTTCGTTTAAGAGTGAACGTTCGAAGAATAAAAACGATAATAATTATTATAATGTTGGAACATTTGGCAAATATAATGTCGTTCACTTCCAACTTGCATCACAAGGAGTCGTTAATTCTGAAGCGGCTATTTTAAGTGTTGTAAATGCAATTGATACTTATCATCCAGATGCAGTTATTCTTTTGGGAATTGCATTTGGTCGAGATAATTCTAACACCCCCGAACCTTGTCAACATATCGGGGATGTATTGGTGTCTTCTATGGTAATTGACTATGAAAGCGGAAAAATAAAAGAAGGAAACATTCAATCTGACGCCTGCAAACCGGAAGCAGGGAAATGTCTTTTATCAGTATGCAAGCATTATGCAACATATTGGAAATACAAATCAAATAATGTAACAAGTAAATGTATTGTAGGACCTATACTATCTGGAGATAAAGTTGTTGATGACGAGAAGTTTAAAAGCAAGTTATTCAAGTTATACCCCAGAGCAATTGGTGGCGAGATGGAGGGTCGTGGAGTTTATTCTGTATGTAGAAATAGGGGAATATGTGAATGGATAATTGTTAAATCAATTTGCGATTGGGGAGATGGAACGAAAAATAACAATAAAAAGCAAAATCAAAATTTAGCGGCAAGGACAACTGTATCGTTTTTAAAATTTATCTTTAAAAATGAAGATGCTTTTGATAAACTTCCTACAAAGAATATGGCTATACAAAATATTGCAAATGCTTTAGGTAGAAATGATTTACCATTAGGATATTTTATCAATGTGGGTGTAACTACTTGTCGATTGTTTGAAATAAAAGATAATCATACTTTAAAAGAGGTTAAGACTATCAGTTATGCTGTTTCAGATACAAAAA
>Ga0310786_10000132_pt1 | contig 122929 bp, 105 predicted proteins | sample AusTroGonzalo_MG_FD_203881 | JGI IMG/M metagenome (GOLD analysis project Ga0310786, IMG submission 203881) | Bovine rumen microbial communities from tropical cattle in Woodstock, Queensland, Australia - Gonzalo_03 (v2) (version 2) | ecosystem: Host-associated > Mammals > Digestive system >...
GAGGCTTGATTTTTGCCGGTCAAAAAACAAGCCGAGTGCACCCGAGCATTAAGGTCGCGAGCTAAACGGTCGCCGCAACTTTGCGGTGACCGTTTAGCGCAGACCGCCGTAATTCAAAAGATTGTCTACCAACATGCTTGCATCCTTGCGGAAGCAAGGGGGCTCGGGGGAAGGCGCGCCTTCCCCCGAATGGTGCGCTTTGCGCACCCTGGGTGCGGGGCGGGGCGCGGCGGATGCCGCGCCGGAAAGCCCTGCATTAAAACGCCGATCCGAACCGACACGGAGGGTGGGCGCATCCGCCTTCGCGCCGATTGCGCTATGGCGTGACAAGCTGGCGTGGTGGGTGAAGGTCGGCAAACGATTGTTTGCCGGTTCCGGCAGCGTATGTTCTGCTTGCGGTCATCCGCGCAACGGCGGTTTGCATACGCGCCAGCGCACCCCTGCGACTTTACCCTTTTCGGGTGTTTCGTGAATTTCGCGGTTTCATCAAAAGGACGGGATATCAGCGGCGCTTCAGCAGCTTGTCGATCATCGCCGTCAGATCCTTGCGGAAGAGTATCATCATGATCGCCGTCGACACCGCCGTGGCGACGATCCCCTTCACGATCAGCCCGCGCGTCCGACTCATGGGGATCGCATACACCGCCGCCAGCGTGAGTACGCAGGGGAGCACCGACAGCATGGCGAATTTAAGCTGGTGAAACCAGTAACTCCGCCCCTGCTTCCGGTCGAAGTACGCCGTGAAGACCACATACGACTCCCACGGGATCTGCACCAGCACATAGCCGATGATCGACGACAATATCACCCCGTTGAGCTTGTCCGCGTCGGGCAGGAACAGCACCGACAGCAGGCACGTCAGCAGCTTCACGGCTCCGGAAACCACCGGTTTCCAGCGGTCCGCGTGCCACAGCCCCGCCGCGCCCTTGAAGGTCAGCAGCACCTGACGCGACTGGTTGACGTAGAAGAGCAGCACCAGCAGCGCCGAGGTGAGAAACGGCTGCACCAAATTCTGGCTCTTCGACCCCATCCACACCTCGATGAACGGCTGGTACAGCGCCAGCATCATCGCCGCGCACCAGATGATGATGACGCCCACGATGCGCGTCACCCGCATGAAGAGCCGGAAGTTATCTTCGCGGCTCGCGGTGTGGATCCGGTTGCCGAAGCCGCCCATCATCGAGGAGTAGACGATCGCGGGCAGTCCGGCGACGGTGGTGTAGACGTAGTAGTAGTTGCCGTAGGCGGCGACCCAGCCCAGCCCCATGAAGGCGGAGATCACCACGTTGTCGATCTGGTAGGATATGACCGCTCCCAGCTTGTGCATGAAGATCGCCCCCACGTCCTGGAGCACATGGCTCCGGCGTTCCTTCGGCAGTTCGCCGCGGGGCGCGATGTACGGGAACAGCCGGCGGGATGCCGCCATGATCAGCAGATTCTGGATCACCGTGAAAAACACCGTCGCGATCACATACCCATAGTATTTCTGCGACGGAGTGAGGAACTTGACGAGCAGGATCAGAAAAACCGTCGCGTACTGGGTCACCAGAACGACGGTGCGGATATTGGTCAGCACGTCGTTGCGGTGGTGGGCGCCGAGGATCGACCCGCGGTACGCGAAGAGAAAGTAGCTCAACGACGTGTTGACGAGGTGCAGCAGATACAGCATGTGAAGATTCAGCCCCGGCGGCAGATCGCCTTTGACGAGGCTGCGGAGGAACGGCAGCAGGCACAGCCCGACGACGAAGATCACGGTGCCGACCCAGCGGTAGATGGTCCGGTAGAAGGAGAGGTACGCGCAGACGAGATCGCGGTCGTCGTCGGCGATCGGCTTGTACATCGAGCAGATGACGGCGGTCCCGAAGCCCAGTTCCGCCAGCATCAGCACGCCGAGCAGGGAAGTGAACAGCCCGTTCAGCCCCAGGTATTGCGGTCCCAGCAGCCACAGGAACAAGGTGCGGTTCAGGAAGGGGAACAACAATGCTATTACCCGGGCGACCGAGTTGGCGGCGACGTTCCGCCGGGTGTTTTTGGCAAAATCCAGCTTCATATCTATATCGATCCGAAAAAAATACGAGCATATAATATACTTCGATAAACCGGTTTTTGCAATCCGGACGCTCCCGAATTCGTTGCTCGGATGATGCCCCGCCGGTGTGAATATTCGGAACGCGGGACCGGAAAAACGCCGTGGATCACCCGCCCGGGAAACCGCACCGGTCAAAATTCGATTTTCCGGTCGCCGACGCGGAAATCGGTGAATCCGCGTAACACCATGAAGCCCACGTACTGGATGCGGATCTCGGCGCGGATCTTCCGCGGCGGAATATGAAACTCGTAGACGTTGCCGCCCTTTTCATGCTCGTAAAAACGATCTATCACCACCTCGTCGGCGGCGATATGTTTATAATCGGGCAGTATTTCTTTCAGTACATCCAGTTTCGCGATGCACTCCGCGATCTGGGACTGGACATCCTGATAATCGCTGCGCGACAACTCCTCCGCCGGGTGTTTTTGCGGCGTGAACGGCGCCTTCGGCTCCTCCTTGCGAATGTCGGCTCGGGGCGGCGGGGGCGGCGCGGGTGTCGGCGCCGGCGGCGCTTCGGGCGCGGAACTGACGGCGGGTGTCGGCTCCGGCGGTGTGGGCGGAACCGGCGCGGGTTTCGGCTCCGGCGCGGGGGTCGGTGCCGGAGCGGGTGCGGCAACTGGTTCCGGTTCCGGATCGGGATCGGGTGCGGGTACGGGCGCGGGAGTGGGTTCCGGCGGCGGCAGCGGGAGTTTCAGTCTGGAGCGGCGCTTTTCGCCCGGCTGGACGAATCCGGTGTCGTAGACGGAAAAATCCTTGATCTCCAACACTTTGTCCGCCCGGTAACGCATTCCGAAATATCCGCCGTAAAACGCGAGACAGCCGCCCCACACCAGACGGTCGTCGAGGTATACCCGGCAACGGTAGTCCGCCGTGATGATGCGCAGCCGGTAAAACCGGTCATGCAAAGACACCGCTTCGAATTTCGGTCGGGCGAGCACCGAGAGTTCGTCTTCCGTGCAGTCCTGATCGCGGTACAGCGCATCCTCGAAGACGATTTTATCGCCCGTCAGGGCAAGGGGGAAGCGCATCTGCCGCTTCCACTGGACGTCCGGGGACTCCCGCTTCGGGTACGGGACGTATTCCGCCGCCGTCAGCACGAATTCCAGATCGCCGTTCACCCGGTAAGGCTTGAAGGCGATCTCCACTTCGGCGATGAGCGGCAGTTCCGGAAGGTATTTCATGACGCCGCCCCGGGTCGCCGGGAGCAGCATGAGCCGATCCCGCCACTCGGTCCCGGAGGGGACCTCCAGCCGGTCGCCGGTCATTTCGTCGAAGACCTTTTCGCGGATATATTCATGGTTCAGGAGGGTGTTTTGATCGATTTTCGGCTGGAACACCGAAACGCCGATTTTCTTCCGCACGGCGCCCGGTTCTTTCGGATCGCCGGCTTCGATCCCCAACCCGAGACCGAACGAGGGGATGCCCGAATTTTTCCGTCGCAAGTACTCCTCGCGGGTCACGAGATGGCGCTCGCCGTAATGCCGGACGGAAAACTCGGTCTTCGGCTGAAAATCGTACAGATCGTATCTCCCGAGCTGGACGTGCCACTGCGTAAACGCCCGGCGGAGCGCCGCCGCGTGAAAACCCGTTTCGTAGGGGTACAGCTCCCTTTCCAGCTGCCAGTAGGTCTTCATCACCATTCCGAGCCACACGGCGAACAACGTGAGGAGGAGAAAGATGACCCACTTGCGGGAAAATACCAGCTTGAGGACGATGAAGGCGAGGAATACAGGTCTCACGACGACGGTGCCGATGAAACGCCCGAGTTCGTAGCCCCAGCCGATCTCGCCGTGCAGCGCCCGGCGGAACGCGGCGATGCTTTTCAGCCGCAGCCCGCGCTCCGGGGTGCAGGCGGCGCGGACCAGTTGGTTGAACGCCCGGGTCTCCGGATCTTTCAGGACCTCCCCGGGAACCACCGGGAACCGATCCGCCGGGTTCCCGGAAAAGGCGCAGTAGAGGGTCTTGCCCAGCGCGTAGAGGTCGAGCTCGGAAGTCGGCGTCCTGACTTGTCCCAGCAGATATTCCGGCGGCACGAACTCCTGCGTTCCCGCCAGACTCAGGGTGTGCGTCATCGTGTCCAGCAGTCCGATGTCGCCGAGTTTCGGAACGCCGCGGATGAAGATGATGTTGTCGGGTTTGATGTCCCGGTGGATCATGTTGGCGCGGTGCAGGTGTTCCAGCGCGTCCAGCAGCGACTCGAACATCTCCCGCAGGGCGTCCGGAGGGATGCGCCCGCGCCTTTTGATCAGATTTTCCAACGTCGCGGGGCAGTAATCCTCACCCTCGCTCAGATTGTCGGCGGGCTCCATCGTGTAGTAAAAAAAATCGCCGCAGTCCTCGATGTGGAAGATCCGGATCAGGTTCGGGTGCTCCGCGACCTGCGTCTTGTATTGTTTGAGCCCCCGGAACTCTCGCTCCCAGCTGCCGCCGATGACGTTTTTCTCGACGATCTTCAGCGCGCAGCGGGTGCCGACGGCGTCGACGGCGAGATAGACCGCGCCGTAAGCCCCCCGGCCGCAAAAGGCGACGGGGCGATACGCCTTGATGCCTGACGGAAAGTTATTCATCCAGTTCCCCGGCGATCCGGCGGAGCATCTCCTCCACGCGGGATTTGTGCTGGTAGACGGCGTTGGCTTTGATGCCGAGCATGGCGGCGACCTCGCGGGCAGGGAGTCCCTGCCGGACGAACAGATCGTAGGATTGCAGCGTGAGCGGATCGCAGCGCAGTTTCAGCTCCTCGAACGCCTGCTTCAGGACAGTTTCCCGGTATTCCCGCTCCCAGCGGTCCTCGGTGTCGGCGGGGAGCGCGGCGAGGACGTTTTCCAGCACGTCGGCGGAAACGGTGCCGTCCTGCCGTTTGCGCATCAGGTCGCACGCCCGGTTGTGGATCACCTGCCTGAGATAGTCCCGAAAGCGCCCCTTGCTCCGGTCGTAGCGGAACGTGCGGGCGGAGTTGAAGAACGAGAGCATCACCAGCTGGACCAGTTCTTCCTTTTCCGTCTGGTTGAGTCGCAGATCGCCGCCCCTGAGCAGGATCAGCGGCTTGTACATGTCGTAAAACTCCCGCCAGCCGATCTCGTCGCCGCGCCGGACGGCGGAAAGCAGACTTCCCCGCGTGGTAAATGCCATGATGCCTCCAATTTAACCGGCTTATAATATAATCTGAGGCGGGGAAAAAACAAGGGAAGACGGTCGTCCCCCCATCTTCCCGGTCTTGTGGCGGAAACGCGCCGCGTTCTGTCCGCTCATGGTTTTTTTTGCGGGCGGGGGGACCGGAACCGTCTTCGACCACCTTATGCCGGGAAGAAAAACCGAATCTTATACCGGAAATTCAATTTGCCGGAATTTTTCCCGCCCCGGGGGGGAATGCGCGATCACTCTCCGGCGGGCAGGCGGAGCTCGTACCCCCACGGGAGCGCGCCCCCGCCGTCGGGCGGGACGACCCATATCACGGGATAACCGGGCGGTTCGGGGACATCCCCGCAGCCGTCGGTGAAGTAGAGCAGCAGCCGGGTATCCGGCAGGTTTTTTTCCACGTGGCGGAAGACCGGCTCGAAATCGGTGCCGCCGCCGCCGCGGAAATCGATCTTTTCCCCGGAAAACGGGTGATCCCCGGTGTAGGTTTCGACCGACTGGATCGCGGCGTCGCAGCAGATCACGGTCAATTCGTACTCCCCGAAGCTGTTGAGCAGACCGGTCAGCTCCGCGGCAAAGAGTTTCAGATATCTTGCGGTGCTGCCCGAGGTGTCGACCGCCAGCACCGCCTGAAGCCGGTCCGCGCGGCGGCTCTGCAAATACAGCCCGCGCGAGATGTATCGGCGGTTGGGCGGCAGCCAGCGGCGGGTCCCGCCGAAAGCGCCGGTGACGAACTGGGCGAGCAGTTCGCGCCAGGGGAGTTTTCCGGTTCTGAACCGCCGGACGATCCGCGTCAGATGATCCGGCAGATCGCCGCGCAGTTTTTCGTATTGAACGGCCGCCTCCAGCACCTTTTCCCGGACCGATTTTTCCGGATCGTCTCCGAATTCCGTCCGGAAATCCGGATCGACGACCGGCGGCTCCCCGCCGTTTTCCGGGCGAACTCCGGCGACCGCGGGAAGATCGCTCCGGTCCTTTTCCAGATGGGTGTCGAACCACGGCGACGGCGGTTCCCGATCGGTCGGCAGTTTTTCGCAGATCGCCTCGGCGTTGAGCCCCCGCCATTCCCGGGGCGGCAGCAGGGCGTGGACCGGAACGGTGAAGCCTTCGTTGCGCAGGGCTTCGTTGACCTCCATGTCGGCGGCGATGTTGAACCGCCGGGGATCGTGGTCCCCGCGCCGCAGAAAGTGCAGGTAGACGGTGTGCCACACCTCGTGCGCCAGCAGGAAACGCCGCTCCGCCGCCGTCAGGGAAAAATAAAACGCCGGATCGACGAAGATATTCCGCCTGTCCGTCGCCGCCGTCGGGCACCGGAAGTCGCAGACCGGGATCAGGTTCTGCCGGATCAGGATCGCCCCGATGAAGGGCTGGTCCAGCAGCAGCCGCACCCGGACCGATTCGAGGTCCGCGGCGGCCTGACGCTTGAGTTTTTCCTCCGCCGCGCCGGGTGAACGGTGATCCGTCATCTTGCCGCTTTCCGGAAGGCTTCGCCGTGTTTCTGCGACCACTCCTGAAACCGTGGATGGCGCTCTTCGATTATTTCCGGCGCGCAGACGAGGAAACTGAAAAACGCGGGGAGTGACGGCGAGCGGGCGAATGTGATAAAACCTGCCTGTAAAATGCAGGGCAGCAACTCCAACTGTCGCTCCGCTGCTTCGCCGAGGGCGTACATCCCCGACGTCCGTTGCGGATGCAGACCGTCGAAAAATCGACGCGATCGGAAACGTGAAACGGAGGGGGCAAAGAACCGGGACGATCAGAAGCACACCATCATGAACTGGCATTTCCCGGTTTTCGGATCATGCCACAAGTAGTACATGATTTCCGTGACGCCATTGCGTTTCACCTCCGCCACATAGTAGTCGGATATCCTGCGCTCTTCGGCGTTCCACCATTTTATCGACGACGGGACACGAAAATCTTCACGCCATTCGGAGGGGACCGTCTTTTTCATCTTCCGCTTGTCGACGATCCGCGCGACCGCTTCGGGCGTCGCGGTGAACGCCATGCAGTAAAGCGGATCGATGCCGCTGAATTCGTCCGCGTAGGCGCGGATCCCCTTGATGCCGGAATCGGGAACGAGTCCGGTCATGTTCCGAAACGCTTTTTTGTTCCATCTGGTGTCGGGCGTGCGGGAATCGGTGCACCCCGCCGCGCAGAGCAGCAGTAAACCGAACAAAAAACTCAAGTGTTTTTTCATGGGGCGTCTCCTTTTCCGATTACAATATATCATGCTCAAAGAGGAAAAACAATCTCACCATTCATGGATCGCGTCATCCGTGCCGGCACGCCGCGAGTCCGCGGTCGGGCACACTCGTTGCGGACAATAGACGTCCGATACGGAGCCCCGCCGCGCCCCGCCGCGCCCCGACCGAACACGGCGCGATGGCGGCGACCCTCAGCTTGCAAGTCGGAAAAAGCGGGATATATTCAGCCCGCTCCGACACCCCTGCGTAAGATTTTCGTCTTTTCGCCGCATAAGTTTGCGAAAACCGAAAACGGGAGGATCAAAAATGGGATTTCTGCTGCTGCCGGCATTTGCGGGGTACGGGCTCCGGTACGCGTATCGTTGCCCGGGGGGAGAGGACCGGTGACCTCGACTTGACTCGGGAACCGGTCCGAAAAAAATTCATCAGAAAAGAAGCCGAAACGGCATAACCGATCATCAAAAAAAACACGGGAGGATCAAAAATGGTATACGACATCGGTTCGAGGTTTCTGTCCGGAGATCAGATCGAAGTCTTCGAAAAAAATTACGGCGGATCCGCGGTCTTCAAGTATTACGATGACGACCCGGAGCTCTATATGCTCTCCTGCGACTGCGGGAACGTGGGTTTGGAATTCGAACTGCTGGAAGCGTTTTTCGATACCGCCGCACTGGAATTCGAACTGGAACAGCGCGAGGAGGATGAAAGGGAAGCCGAGGCGGCGAATAACAAAAGATTGAGCAAAGATCTCGCCGAATTGCATGAAGCTTGCAAAGAAACCGAAATACGGACCATGGAAGCGGCTTGGGAATTTTTCCATGAACGGGACAAGCAGATCCTGGACGAATCGCCGGAGAGTTTTTTTCAGCCTCTGGATATGCGAATGCAACTCCCAGAGAACCAGTCCGACTATTCCGGCGCCCAGTTTTATCTTCTGCCCGGGTCGGTGGCGGAGGAGATGATCCCGGCGGAGCTGAAAGAGCAGATGGAATCGCTTTACGAGACGCGATATTCCTTCCGGCTCGGGTATCCGGTGGCTTTCTTCGACGACCCCCTGAACCGCTGCGGCGACGAATGGAAGTACAATCCCGATTATCCGCGCGGCATACTGTTCATGGATAAGGAGCACGTCCGGGGGATCATCCAGTTCGACAAGCTGAAACGCCACTTCGCCGAGGAGTGGAACCGTCATCGCAGTCCGGAGTCTCCGCAGCTGTACTGCATCGATTCGGGGCGCATGGTGCTGGTGAAGCAGTTCGATCTGGCGGAGAACGGAACGATCGCGGACCCGGACTGGGAGTCGTTCTTCAATGTCTTTCCCTCGATCGTAATGAAGCAGTACAATGAGTTTCTGCACAAATTGGACGGCGAAACCACGGTGGTGAAGTGGTAGATCAAAACCCGAAGGAGATTCGAAATATGGTCAGGGAATCGGTCGGCATGCCGCAGCAGTGCGATTTGGAACGGTTCATCACGGAGCGGCTGGGCAGCGGAACATTCACCCATGACGACCTGCTGCGCATCTGCGCCGTCCCCAAGCTGAAGAAGCAGTATTTCAACCAGCTGCTCGCGGCGGGGGTGAACATGCGCGTCACGGACAGCCGCGGGCGCAACGCCCTCTTCTCCGCGGCGGAAAGCGGCAATCTGGTGCTGCTGCGCGCTTTGCTGGAGCAGGGTCTGGACCCGATGGCGCGGGACGACCACGGCGAGCTCCCGGTGGCGGCGGCTCTGCGCTGCGGCAACCCCGTGGTGGCGGAGTGCCTGCTGGAAAGGACCGCCGATCCGGCTTCGGTCGTCGACGACGAAGGTTCGACGCTGCTCCACAAGGCGGCGTGGGGCGACGTCGCGGGCGTCGCCCGGCGGCTGCTCGACGGGTACGGCATTCCGCGGGAGGTCCGCGACCGCGCCGGGCGGACGGCGGTGCACGTCGCCGCCTATCAGGGCAGCTGCAAGATGCTGAAATACCTTCTGGGGGAGAGATCCGCCGATGTCAACGCCGTCGACCGCGAGGGCAGGACGCCGCTTTTCAGCGCCGCGTACGACGGCAACCTGCGCGCGTTGAAGCTCCTCTGCGAGTACGGGGCGGATCGCTCCGTGAAGGACCGGAACGGTTTGACGGCATTGGACTTCGCCACCGGCAGACGCGAATTCAAGGCGGCGAAAGTGCTCTCCGATCAGCGGGGCGGAGTTTCCCGGGCGTAAACCCGCGGCGGGAAGGCGCAGCGTTCGGGCAGGCAGCCGAGCGAATCGAAATCGAGCGCGAATTTCCCGGCGAGGGCGCGCCAGCGGTCCGCCATGTCATCGAGATAAAGCCACGGTTTCCAGCCGAGGTTCAGATAGGTCTTGACCGCCGCCAGACGGAAATCGTCCGTCAGCAACGAAAACGCACGGTAACCCGCAGCGTACAAACGATGCATGGCAGCAACGCTGACCGAACGCCCCAGATGGCGCCCGCGAAAATCCGGGTGCGCCATGACCCAGCCCAGCACGCCGACTTCGGGATATTCCCCGAAGTCGGCGGTCTCCGCCGTGGCGGAGGCGGCAAAGCGCCCCGTGGCGATCTCCTCGATCAGAAACATGCCGTCCGGCAGTACTTTGGAACGAAATTCCCGAAGTTTACCCTCGTCCCATGCCTTGAAATTTGCCGAGACCCGGAGTTCGTTGTAGGGCGCCAACTCGGAATCGGCGATGGTGCGGAGACGAAAACCTTCCGCCACGGTCAACTCCGGCAGCGGCGTATCTTCCGCATCGAAGATCATTCTCAACTGGGGCATGATCGAAGCTCCTGTCGGTTCGTTAGGGGGCGGTTTTTCCGCCGTTATGACCGGAAACTCCCCCGCTCCATATTATAGCATAGTCGACCGGCTTTTCAAGTGCACCGCCCCGCCGGCGGACGCCCCGGAGCGGTTGATTTTTGCCGCCGCAGCGTGTACATTAGCCGTCGACGAACCGATCGGCAACTCAAACGAAGGATATATCCATGAATCAGCGCGGCAAAGTCTACGATCTGCTCAAACGCTTCGAGGCGATGGGGGTGCCCTTGCTCGACTGCGTGGTCTACCACAAGGGGAAATGCGTCTTCCGCCACTATGCGGGCGTCTCGGACGAGGCCGGGCTCAAGCCCGCGGACGGCAACGAACTGTACAACATCTACTCGTGTTCCAAGCCGATCACCTGCACCGCGGCGCTGCAGCTCGTGGAAACGGGCGACATCCGGCTCGACGCGCCCGTATACGAATATCTGCCCGAGTTCCGCAAGCTCACCAAGTGCGTCGACGGCAGGATCGAGCCCGTCCGGAACACGATGACGGTGCGCCATCTTTTCACCATGACGGCGGGGCTGACCTACGCCACCGGCACCGAAAATCTGAAACGCGGTTACGCCGACACCCATGGCGAGATGCCGACCCGCGAGGCGATGAAATATCTGGCGCAGGATCCGCTCGCCTTCGAGCCGGGTACGGGCTGGCGTTACAGCCTCTGCCACGACGTGCTCGCCGCGATCGTCGAGGTCGTTTCGGGCAGGCGCTTCGGCGAGTATGTGAAGCAACGCATCTTCGACCCGCTCGGGATGAAGCGCTCGACCTTTCTTCTGCCCGACGAGCGGCTGCCCGAGATCGCCGCGCAGTATTCGTGGCGCGAAGACGGGAACGAATTCGTCCCCATCGGCCCCCGGATCACGCCGTACAAGCTCGGCAGCCGTTACGAAAGCGGCGGCGCCGGGTGCGTTTCGACCGTCGACGACTACATCGTCTTCCTCGAAAATTTACGTTCCGGCGAAGCGCTGCTCCGCCGCGACACGATCGAAAAGATGAGCAGTCCGCAGATCCCGCCGGAGCTGACCAGAAATACCGCGACTCCGCAGCAGTTCATCGTCGAGGGCTACTCCTACGGGCTGGGCGTGCGCTGCCCGAAGCCCGGGGTCGAGAAACCGGATTTCGGCTGGGGCGGCGCCGCCGGGGCGTTTCTGGCGATATTGCCCGAAGCCGAAGCGACGATCTTCTACGCCCAGCATGTGCGCAACACGCCGAACCGGAAGCTGCGCATTCAGCTGCCGCTCGCGCTGCTCGAAGATCTGCGCTCCTGAACGGCGCTCCGGGCGGCAAGTCGCGCCCGAAAAAGTTCATTCGCCGCAAGTGATTCCGCCGGCGGGAGTGTCATCGCCGGGCGGGGGGGCATCCTCGAACTGCCTGCGCAGCACTTTCGGATCGTTGTCTCTGACGAGCCGGTAGGATAGTTCCCATTCGTTTTTCGCGTCGGGGTCGCAGCCGAACCGGAGCAGTTCGGCGCGGAGCGTCGCGGTCGGGTTCGGATTGATGAAGGTGTTCCAGAGCGGAGTGTTGCCCCACGGGTCGCGCGTCCTGCCGACGATGCCGGGGAACTGCCGCTCCAGCTCTTTTACCGTCGCGACCGCGAAGTCGTCTCCGGCGCACCGGCATACCGTGACGAGCCACTCCTCCGGCGAACGGAGTTTGAAGACCGCCTCCGGATGGTGCGCCAGGAGCCCGGTGAAACAGCGGACGGCATGGCTGCGGATCAAATGTTCCAGCATGGCGCCGCCGATGCGGCGGTTTTCGAGCTCGCGGTTTATCTCGAAAACGGCGTAATTGTCGCCGGCGACCCCCTTTTCCAGCGCGGCGGGCAAGCGGCCCCCGTGCCGGGGCACGCAGAAATTTTTGATCGCCTCGTGCTGAACGCAGTTTTTCGTGTCCATGACCCGGTCGCAGATGCTGCGGTTGCAGTGCCAGAATCGCGGCAGATCGATGAAATCGCGACCATGCCGCACCACCGTCACTTCGGCTTTGAAGGCGGCATGGCAAAACAGCGCCCGCTTTTCCGTGGCGATCCGCCGGTCTTCGACGATCCGGTCGATCAGCGCCTCGCGCCCCTCCCGGCAGTGCAGCAGCAGGTTCCTGAAAAACCACAAAATATGCGGCTTTTCGAAGCGGGATATCCAACCGCCGTCCACGATCGCCCGGTAACTGTCGTTGCCTATATAATACGCGAAGTCCCGACACGCCTGACGCCAGTCGACCAGCGACGGCGTCGGTGCCGCTCCGTTTTCCGACGCGGGCAATATCACGCGGTTGAAGAATACCTGAAAATCCGCCATCGTGCCTTCGCTCAGGATGCGCGAAAGCAGTTCGTTCAACGGCGCAAAAAACACCTCCTGCTGCCCTTTCGGACTCCAATAGGCAATCCGGGAGGAGATTCGGTAAATCGCGTCGAGCTCCCGGTCAGGATCGATCGCCATCGCCCGGCTCCTGTTTCAATCGGATGCACTTGCCCCACTTCGCGGGCACCTCGCCGTCGCGGGTCAGCACCCACAGCACCGGGAACGGCGGCGGATTTTCCGGCGCGTCGCCGCAGCCGTCGGTGAGGTAGATGAAGACCTGCGGACGGATACCGTGGGTTTTGACGTACTCGAACGGCGGAGCGAAGCTCGTGCCGCCGTTGCCGAAACTTTGCCATCGGCGCGGCAGCGGCCGTTCGTCGGAGAAGGTCTCCACCCGCTGGACCTCGCAGTCGCACTGGATCACCGTAAGTTCGTAATTGCCGAAGGATTGGAGAAGACTCGAAAGTTCCGCAAAGAACTGCGGCAGATCCTCCGCGGTGCTGCCGCTCGTGTCGACGGCGAGGACCGCCTCCAGCCGTTCGCCGCGGCGGCTCTGCAGATACAGCCCCATGCCGACGTAGCGGCGCGCGGGGGGCAGCCAGCGGCGGCTGCCGCCGTAGCACGAGGTCACGAACTGCTTCAGGACCTCCTTCCAGTTCAATTCCGGCTTGCGGAGTTTATCGACCACGCGGGCGATATGCGCCGGCAAGTGTCCCTGCCGCCGCTCCGCGAGCTGCGCGGAGTGGATCACGATCCGCCGCAGATTGTCGACCGTCTTTTCGTCGATTTCGACGGTGACCGGTTTTTCCTCGCCGTCGCCGGAGTTGTCGCCCCGGTACACATGCCGGTCGAAGCCGCCGCCCTCAGCGGTGCCGGAGATGCCGTTCGAGCATTTGCCGCCCCCCCGGTGCTTGTTCCGGTCCCGCGGCTCGAGCTTTTCGTAGATCTCCTCCGCCGACAGCCCGTCCCAGGCGGGGTCGTGCGGCAGTACGAACGGCTCCTTCATCTTCTCCTTGCTCAGTATGAAGTGGATCTCCAGGTCGGTCGCGATGTTGAAGCGCTTCCGGTCGCGCGACTGCAGCCGGGAAAAGTGCAGCAGCACGCAGTGCCACGTCTCGTGCGCCATGACGAAGAGCCGCTCTTCCGCGTCCAGAGCCGCGTAGAACCTGCAGTTCATATACACGGCGCGACCGTCGGTCATCGCGGTCGGGCATAAGAAACCGTCCGTCGTCGGCACGAGTTCCAGATGCATCAGCACCGCGCCGATGAAGGGCTGGCGGCTGAGCAGCTTCATCCGGTCCTGCTCCATGCCCTTCAGGACCGTCGCGAGGATTTTGGCGTCTTTGTCCATCTCCGGTTTCATCCGAGTACCTCCTTGCGGTTGATGCGGGCACGCATCGCCTTGCCGTGGAGCTTCGCCCAATCTTGGTATCCGGGGTGGTTGAAGAGCCTGTCGGCGCACGTTTCGGAGACGATTTTTCCGTTGCCCGCCATCGCGTCCATCATCATCATGGTCGCGAAGTCCCCCGGCATTTTGGCGGCGATGCGGTAGAAGCCAGCGAGGAGTTTTTCCTCCTCCGCCGGGTCCTTGCCGCGCCAGAGGTGATACACGACCGCGGCGGCGAAGGCGTAACGGCGGTCTGCCTTCTCCGGGATGGCGATCTTCCGCCCCGGGTCGGTCATGAGCTCGTAGACGTTGTCGAACTCCGCCGCGATCGTGCGGAAGGCGACGAACTCCGTCCCCGCCTGATTGCCGACGAGACCGTAGATTATCTTGTTCAGCAGCACGTCGTCGTTGCGGTCGAAGCTCTGGAGCATCCGGCTTACGCGCTCCCAGCTGCGCGGGGTCGGCCAGCCGCGCTCCAGATTCTCGTGCTCCTGATGAAAGAGCAGCTCCGGACGATAGCGGATGAAGCCCAGCACCGCCGGATGAATGTCGTGCGACAGCCCCCAGCGCGCCCACAGCTCCGCGTCTTCGCGCAGCTCCACATGCAGAAACCGGTTGGCGAGCGCCGAACTCATGGTCATCGCGACCGCCGCGTCCTCGACCCGGTTGCCCGCCGCGCAGATGTACCACCCGTCGGGGACTTCGTACAGTCCCCCCAGCCGCCGGTCGAGGATGAACTCGTAGGCGGCGACCTGCAGGCTGCGGTCGGCGGCGGTGAGCTCGTCGAAGAGGATGATGCCCCGGCTCTGCGGGTCGCGCGGCCAGTCCGCGGATACGAGCCAGCGTACCGAATCGTTATCCGTATCCGGGACGGGCAGTCCGCGGACGTCCACCGGCTCCCGCTGCGCCAACCGCACGTCGATGAAGCCGACGCCCAAGCTTTGCGCGACCGTGCGGATGATGGTGGATTTGCCGATGCCCGGCGCGCCCCAGATCATCAGCGGCGGCAGCTGCGCCGCCAGCTCCGGATGCGCGAAAATCTGCGCGAGCTGGTGACGGAGCAGCCGCTCCAGTTCCTCGGTGGTGACCCGGTTGTGCATGTCGATGATTTCGTTTTCCATGATGCGATCTCCTTTCCTCAGATTTTTTGAAACGCACTTTTTTCGTTTGCGATGCCATAATGTATACGCTTTACCCGGACATCTTATGTCCCCCATCCGCCGACCGGCGAAAAAAAAACGCTTTGCCGATAAAAAAATCCGCATTTGCGCGATGTCAGACATAAGATGTCCGAGGTGGCGGTTTATATTGAGGTGTTTTCAGATTTTCAAAGCGCGGTATCGGGCGGCTGAACAAAAAGCCGTAAGATTTGCAGCGAATCGAAGTCCTTTAAAATATGAGAGGTGACAAAGTGAGACGTTACACGGAAGACAACGACCATTGGAAAACCGGCAAGGCGCTGACGTTTTTTGCCAACTTCATCCGCAACCACCGGGGCGCGGCGGATTACGACAACGTCTTCATCCCGGTCGCGGGGCTGGAGCCGCCGGAAAGGTTTTTGAAGCTCGTCAAGGCGTCGTTCCCGCCGAAGACCATCGCCCGGATGCGGAAGCAGTCGACGCGCAACTGTCGGCTGGATCTGGATGACGAGCCCCGGGAGATGCTCATGGCGATATGGAACTGCGGATTCGCCCGCGAGCGGCTCAGGAAGATGATCGCGGGGATCATCGACCGCCGGCTGGAAGAGCACCCACTCAACCGCTGTACCGGCGAACCCTTTGCCAAGCGGTGCGCCGAATTGCAGAAGACGCTGTCGCTTTCGGATTTCGAGCTGGACGTGCTGCTGGTGTTCGCCTTCCTCAACTCCCAGCAGCTTTTCCCGGTCGAGGATTACTGCCGCGACATCGACGCGCACGCCAAGGCGGTGTTCGCCGCCAAGTGCCTCGACTGCGACCTTGTCGAGGTGCTGACGGCGCTGGACGAAAAGAACAAACTGCGCCGTTACGACTGCATCGACGTCGATTTCGACTGCAACAACAAGCTGCTGGGGTTTCTGAACGGGGCGCGCAACGAGCCCTTGTCCAGCAACTATTTCCGCTGCTGCCGCGACGAAGTGCTGCCGTGGGATTTCTACGGCGCGCTCTCCCGTAAGCACGGCGCGATATTGAAGCGGATCATCCGGAACGCCGACGGCAAAACGCCGGTCAACATCCTCTTCTACGGCCAGCCGGGCACCGGCAAGTCGAGTTTCGCGAGGACGCTCGCCGCCGAGCTCGGCCGCAAGTGCTACGCCATCGCCCAGGACACGCAGGACTCCCGGGGCGCGGAGTCGACCAGCACGCCCCGGTTCCGTTTCGGCGCGCTGCAGCTCTGCGACAGCCAGGTCGATTCCGCCGCGAGCGTCATCATCGTGGACGAGGCGGACGAGATGCTGCGCGGCTACGGCGACTTTCCGGCGATTTTCGGCTTCGGGCGGGTGCACTCCGGCGACAAGGGGCTGCTGAACAGCGTCCTCGACACCGTCACGACGCCGACGATCTGGATCACCAACAGCTGTGCGGAGGCGCTGGACGAATCCAGCCGCCGCCGCTTCGACTACTCGATCCGCTTTGACGCGCTGAACTCGGAGCAGCGGTTGTCCATCTGGCGCAACAACGTCGAAAAGCTGAAGCTTTCTTCGCTCGTGAACGACGACATGATGCGCAAATTCGCCGACCGCTACCCCGTCAGCGCGGGCGGGATCACCCTGACTTTGCAGAACCTCGTCAAGCTCGCTCCGGAGCCCGCCGAGGTGGAAACGCTCGTCGAAACGTTACTGAAACCCCACTGCAAACTCCTCGGCATCCCGGACACCGACGACGCGATGCGTCCTGCGGCGGATTACACTCTGGAGGGGCTGAACATCCGGGGCTCCATTCCGCTCGACCGCATCGTCGAAGCGGTGCGGCGCTTCCGGGAGAACACGGAACACGGCGTCGACCGTCCGCGCATGAATCTGCTCCTTTCCGGACCGCCGGGGACCGGCAAGACCGAGTTCGTGAAATACCTCGGTTCCCGGCTCGACGCCAAAGTCGTCGTCAAGATGGGGAGCGACCTCTTGTCGATGTGGGTCGGCGAAACGGAACAGCGCATCCGTCAGGCGTTCGAGCAGGCGGAAGCGGAAAAGGCGATCCTTTTTCTCGACGAGCTCGACGGCATGGTGCAGAGCCGCGAACGCTCCGCGCACAGCTGGGAGGTCACGCAGGTCAACGAACTCCTGCACCGGATGGAGAACTTCCGGGGGGTGATGATCGGCGCGACCAACTTCGTCAGCAATCTCGACACGGCGATCCTGCGGCGCTTCACCTTCAAAATCGAGTTCGACTACCTCGACGAGGCAGGAAAAAAACTCTTCTTCGAGCGGATGTTCGACACGAAACTCACTGCTGCCGAAGCCGGTAAGCTCGCGGATATCCCGCGTCTCGCCCCCGGCGACTACCGCACCGTCCGGCAGAGTTTCTTCTACCTCGGGAACGACGTCACCAATGCGGAACTGCTGGAGGCGCTGGAGCGCGAAAGCGCCGCGAAGCGCGCCAACCGTTACTCCGACAAGAGCAGAGTGGGGTTCTGAAAAAAAACACGGTTTTTGCGTCGCGCGCGGCGGCGCGGATTCGTGTCGGACATTAGATGTCCCCCGTCGTCGCGTATATTATCCGCATGTCAACCGGAAAAAGCAACTATGGAGGTATGCTATGGAGTATGAATGGCTGAAGTTTCCGCAGGTGGCGGATGTTTTTGCGGAAGCGGCGAAGCTGGCGAAGGATGACCGGAGTTCGGTCGTAAGCGAGTGGCATCTGCTGCTCTCGCTGCTTCGCTTCGACTCGGTGTGGGATGGCTTCTCCGCGCCGGAAGCGCTCAAGGAGCAACTCTGGGAATACGCGGAGTCCGCTTCGGACGGAGCGCTGGCTGAGGATGCCGCCCCGGAGTGGGAGCCCGAGTTCCGAAAAAAGATTCTGACGGAGGCGGAACGCTTGCGGCGGGACTCCGATGAATCGCTGCCGATGCCGTCGCACTTCGCTTCCGCGCTCTTCGACTGCGGCAGCGCGGAGTTGCGCGAAGTCATGAAAAAGTTCGACTTCGGCAGACGCGACGAAACCGATGCCGATGGCGACGAGGACCGTCATGTCCCCAAAAGCGATGCCGAGGCGCTGGAGCGCTTCACGGTCGAGCTGGTCGCGCAGGCGGCGAAAAAGCCGCTCGGCGCCGTCTCCGGGCGGCGGGAGGAAACCGAATCGCTGATGCGAACTTTGTCACGTTCCCGCAAATGCTGCCCGGTGCTGGTGGGGTGTCCGGGAGTCGGCAAGACCGCCGTGGTCGAAGTGCTGGCGCGGCGCATCGCCGACGGCGACGTGCCTGCGTGCATGAAGAACGCGAGGATATATTCGCTCAACACGGGAGCACTCATCGCGGGCGCGAGTTACCACGGTCAATACGAGGGGCGTCTGCGGGCGGTGGTAAACGCGGTGAAACATCAGCCGGGTGGGATACTCTTCGTGGACGAACTCCATGCGCTGATGACCTCGGGCGCTGCCAATTACGGCAACGCACTCACAGCGGGTAACATCCTCAAGCCGGAGCTCGCATCGGGCGAACTCCGCTTCATCGGCGCGACCACCGAAGACGAATACCGCCGTTTCATCGAGGCGGACGGCGCGATGGAGCGGCGCTTCACGCCGATTCAAGTGCGCGAACCGGATGCGGAAATGTGCCTCGACATGCTCCGGAAGTGCCGGAGCTCGCTCGAAGAACACTACCGCGCGAAGTTCTCCGACGGGATTTTAAAATCCGCCCTCGATTTGAGCTGCCGCTTCATCCCGCAGCGGGCGCTGCCGGACAAGGTTTTCGACATCTTGGACGAGGCGGGCGCCGACCATCTGCTGAACGGCGTCCCCGGGAGCGAATTGGAGGTTTCCCGCGTGGAGGCGGCGGTGGCGCGCGTCGCGCGGCTGCCGCATCTGCCCGCCGGAGCGACGGACCGCCTCGCGCCGCTGCGCCAACTCAAAGCCTTTTTGGGCAGCCGGATATTCGGTCAGGACGCCGCGATAAACGAACTCGACCGGGCGGTGAAGCTCGCGGAGTCGGGGTTCGGGGTCGCCCGGGCGGGGACGCGCGGCAACTTCTTCTTCAACGGCACGACCGGCGTCGGCAAGACCGCGCTGGCGCGGACGCTCGCCGAGGCGCTGAGCATCCCGCTCGTCAAGTTCGACATGTCGGAGTTCGCGAGCGAGCATTCGGTATCGCGCCTCGTCGGGGCGGCTCCGGGGCTGATCGGCCACGACCGGGGCGGCGAACTCGTCAACGCGATACGCGAAACTCCGCACTGCGTGCTGCTGCTGGACGAAATCGAAAAGGCGCACCCCGTCGTGCACCGGCTGCTGCTTCAGGTGATGGACGAGGGGGCGCTGACCGACAGCCGCGGGCGGCGCGCGGATTTCCGTCAGGTGTACCTCGTCTTCACCGGCAACGTGCGGTCGTCCGTCGCGCCGACGGTGGGCTTCGGTGAAGCTCCGGCGGCGGAAACTTCGGTGCTGGCGGGGGCGTTCCCGCCGGAGTTCCGTTCCCGGCTCACCGCCGTCGTCGAGTTCAACGCGCTCTCGGACGAGGTGCTGGGGCGCATCGTGGACGCGGCGTTCGCGGATTTGGCGAAGCGGGCGTCCGAGCAGGGCATCGCGGTCGCGCTGGCGGGTTCCGCGCGGGCGGAGTTCGTGCGCCGCGCGGGCGAGGAGAACGCGGGGGCGCGTCCGGTGGCGCGGCTGATCGAAAAATTTGCCGCGCTGCCGCTCGTGGAGCTGCTGCTCGGCGGCGGCGGAAAGAAACTGAAACTCGCGTACCGGAACGGCGAATTCCGTTATGCGTGAAAGAAAAAGGTTGCAAACGCCGCCTGCGGGTGGTATAATACGACAAAAACGGAGGACTACATTATGAACGGAGAAATTGAAAGACTTGCCGAAAAGTACCACGCCGGGCAGTTTCGCGACGGCGGGGAGGGCATTCCGTACATCACCCACCCGTCGGCGGTCGTGCGGGAGTTGCGCGAATGGGGCGAAGCGGAGGATTCTCCCGCGATCGCCATCGCGTGGGGGCACGACCTTCTGGAAGATACGAACGCAAGCGAGGAGGAGATCCTCGCCGCGGCGGGCGAACGGGTGCTGAAGGGGATAAAACTCCTGACCCGCCCGGAAGATATGGAAAAGTCTCTCTACATCCGTGCCGTCGCCGAAAAGGGTGACCGCGAAGCTCTGCTCGTGAAGCTCGCCGACCGACTCTGCAATTCGCGCGACTTCGTGAAGCTCAAAGGGCATCACTACGCGCTCAACTATCTGCACTTGGCGGACCGCGTCCAAGCCGCGGTCGCGGCGCTCCCGCCCGACGAGGTCACGAAAGCCGCCCTCGCCGCGTGGAACGCGCTCGACCGCGAATTGCGCGAAGCGGCGCGCTCCGACGTCGTCCGCGGGTGCATGCTCGGCGGCGCGGTCGGCGATGCGCTCGGGGGACCGGTGGAATTCATCAGCCTGTCGAAGATAAAACGGGCATTCGGCGACTCCGGCGTCACGGGGTACGTCGAATTCGGCGGAGAGACGGGATACATCACCGACGATACGCAGATGGCGCTCTTCACCGCCGAGGGGCTGCTTCGCTCTTACGACCGCTGGTGCGAGAAAGGCATATGCAATACTTCCGCCGTCGTGAAAGGCGCGTATCTGCGCTGGCTCCGGACGCAGGGCGGCGTATTGCCCGAAGATACGCCGGAGTGGGTTTCCGATTCCGGCTGGCTGATCGGCGAAAAGGCGCTGTGGAAAGAATGCGCGCCGGGACGGACCTGCATCACGGCGCTGGAAGCGGGGCATTGGGACGACTTGGTCGCGCCCAACGACAGCAAGGGGTGCGGCACGGTGATGCGCGTGGCTCCGGTCGGGCTGTTCTTCGGGTCGGAATCCGCGTATGAACTCGGGTGCGAAGTTTCGAAACTCACCCACGGCCACCCGACCGGGATCACTGCTGGCGGAGCGATGGCGATGCTTGTTTCCCTGCTTAAAAACGGCAAACCGCTCGCCGACGCGGTCGACGAGTTGATCGCGTTTCTGGACGACCGCCCCGACGCGGCGGAGACCGCCGCCGCGCTGAAAAAGACCCGCTCCGCCCGGAGCGTCGCCGAACTCGGAGAGGGCTGGGTCGCGGAAGAGGCGCTCGCGATCGGCGTCTACTGCGCGCTCAAGCACCAGTGGGATTTTAAAACCGGCGTGCTGGAGGCGGTGAACATCGACGGCGACAGCGACTCGACGGGGGCGATAACGGGAAACCTCCTCGGCGCGGTCAACGGCGAAAACGCCATCCCGGAAAAGTGGCGCAAAGGTCTGTGCGAGTACGACATAGTCTCGAAAGTCGCCGACGACCTCGCGGTCCGCTTCGAGGACGACCCGGACGGTCATGCCACGCCCGAGTGGCGGGACAGATACCCCGGATATTGACATAACAACAATGCAAACAGGAAAGGCTGTCAAAATGAAATTGAAACTTGTGGTGTGTGATGACGCGGCGAAAGAAAACACTTGTTCCCAGCTGCGGCTCGATGCGGAAATCGACCGCGCCGCTCAATTGTGGAAAGACGGAAAAATCAAGGAGGCCGCCTCCCTTTTCATCGATCTGTTCGATGGAATGCCCCAGACCGACTGGAGTTCGTTTATGCCGTTTTTCGAAAAATTCGAAGAGCTCGGTGCGGAGTATCAGAATCTCGTCGGCAAACAGCTTGTGCTGAAGTCGTTGGATGCCGACGGAAAAAAAGAACTGGAAGATTTGGCGTACACTTGGAAACACTTCGCGGCGGACATAGACGATCTGCCGGTCAGGCGGCGCGGGCGCGCGGCGACCAACTTCGAGGTGCTTGCCGCCCAAACGGTCGGCGGGGCTTGGAGCGAGCTCGTCGAAGAATTTTACGAAAAGTGCCCCGGCTGCATGTTCATGGGGGACGCCGAGGAGCCTTTCTCGCTCAAACTGCGTTCGGAAAACCACATCGAGTGCATACCGGAATCCGAAAGCGGACTGTCGGGGATGAAGTATATGGACGGTTATGCCCCCTTCGAAGGCTGGGCTTTGGTCAAGGACGTCCCGGCGGTCGAGGGAAGCGATCCCGAGAAATACCCCGCCCCCATCCGGAAGCTGCTGAAAGAACTGGCGAAACGTGATATGAAATATTTCCCCAATATCATTTTCCCGCTGACGGCCGGGGAGAATATATTGGATACCTGTCGCCAGATGAAGGAGCTCCTGCAGCTGTTGGATCACGGCTACCATTTTCAGGATATCCGCCGGTATATGGTTGACCACCGCGAGCTCTTCGCGGACGAGATCCGGAGCATGCTGCTCGGGGACGACGACGACGAGGACGGCGACGGGAGCGACGATGACGACGAACTCGTGTTCGATCTCGACGCCGAAGACTTAAAAGACGACGGCGGGGACGATGACGACGAACTCGTGTTCGATCTCGATGACGACGAGGAAGAGGAAGACGGCGACGGCAGGGACGACTGACCGCCGCCGTGCAAAAAATATAAAGAGGAATGTAAAATGACGATACCGAACGCGGACAAGGAGCGCCTCAAGACGCTGGTGCACGAATTTCTCGCCGATCCGGAGCTGCGCGGTCAGCGGACCGCTTATCACGATTGGGAGGCGATGTTTGCGACGCTGTGTGCCGCGCACGGCAAGTTCGATTTTGCGCTGGTGCTGGAACATTTCCCGGAACTCGTCCGCACCGCGAGTTTTATGGGGCACGCCGGTGAGACTATCGACTGGCGGCTGCTCATGACCAACTGCGCGCTCTATTGGCTTTTGGACATCCCGCTGACGCACGGCGGCGTTTCGCCGTCGAGCGAACAGCAGGATCGCTTCGAGTGGCTGTTTTTCGGCACATATGATTACAATTCCCAAGTGCCGTACGAGAAGTGCAGATATTTTCCACCGTCGCGGCTTCCCCGGAAAATCGAAAAATGCATCGATGAAAACGACGGTGACGCGCTGTGCGCCGAACTCGCCGCTCGAAAAGACCGTCCTTCTCTGCTGGAAAGAGCGACATATACCGCGCTCGCCGATGGGAAATGGTCCGTTTTCGCCGCCTTGCATCGGGAATTCGATCTCCCCGCGGTACTCGATATGGAACGGGTCTTCGAGTTCTGGCGCTGCATGGTGCTGACCGACAAGAATAATTATGTCCCGATCTACGAGTTCGTTTTGGGAAAGACCGAGGAAGGAAAGGCGTTTCTGCGCGAGTGGCGCGATGCGGAAAATTATCCGCTGCACCGGATGATCATCGACCGGGACGCCGACGGGCGGTGTGTTCCCGTGCTGTTCAGTCGGGGACTGCTGTTTCCGGAGGTCCAGTCATATCTCCTGGAGCGCGGTATACCCTTCGACAAGCCGCTGACGCCGTTCGAAGGATGGGAACAGGTGACGTTCCCGCTCTTTGCGCGGTATTTCGGCGAGTTTGCCCCCGATATCGAACCGCTGAGAAAGACGGCACAGCAGTCTGACGAGCGGAGGTTTTTCGCCAAATTGCAGGCGGCGGAGTTTTATTCGAAGCACATCGCGCCCCGGCTCGACGGTCACCCCGTTCCTGCCGCCTGCCCGTTAAGGTAACCGAACGTCCGGGAAAACATATCGGGATGTGTCATCGAAAACAGGAGTGAATATAAATGGCGAATGTGACAGCGCTATATTGCATGAGAAGCAAAAAGGATCGGCGGAACGTCGATATGTACCGCAAACTGGTCGAAGTGATAAACCGCCAGTCGGCGCAAGGCGACTACATGTTAATACAGGGGTTGTTCGAAGCCAAAAAAGCCTTCCGCTGCGAAAGCCTCGATCCCTACGGGCGGGCGTTCAGAATCTCCAAGGGCGAATATTTTCTGCTGGTGGACTGTAAGGATTGGAATGCCAACCTTGCGCGTCTGCACCGCGCCTGCCGCTCGGCGGAAGAGCAGCCGTCCGTCTGGCCGCTTATTGGACTGCCCGACGACGAGCGGGTCTACGGCACCGAGGCATACTTTGAGTTCGTGGATGTCGAACTCCCGCAGAAGATAGACGAAGCGGATGTCGCCGCCAATGAAGTCCCGGAGAAGAATTACCTAACGGTGTATACGATCAGTGAAGCCACTCCGACCCAAGACGAAATGATTTGGCGGATCGCCCGGTACGACGAGCAGGATTTTTCCGATGCGCCGGAAATGCTGCCGCTCTTCCGGAAATTCGTCCGCTGCCATGAGACCGAGGAGATCGAGGCGATCGAAAACTGGGAATCCCTGATCTCGCATATCGTGGAAATGTATGAAACCCGCTGCGGCAGCTCCGGAAAGACCTGGCCGCACCACAGCGTGGTCATCGGCGTCATCGACGGGCGGACCGATTATTGGAACTGCGGAGTCTGGTGCTACAAGCGCCGCGACGAATTTGCGGTCCATCCGGTCCGGTATTTCTTCACGATGGGGTATGAATGGGATCCCGAAATCGGCTATGTGCCGTGTTTCGACTGACTTTGCGTTTCGTCCCGGGAAAAACCCCGGGAGTTCATTATGAGTGACAAACAAGGTCCGAAAGAACATCCGAGGGGAAAATGACCGAATGAAAACCGGACTCAATGGCGATATGAAGAAAAATACGATAACGAAACCGGAATTGTCCTTCGTCGAAGCGCTGAAGCGGGGGCTCGCCGACTATGCCGATGTCGACGATTATATCCACAAATGGCACGATGGACCGTATACCTGCGAATTGTACGAGTTTCTCGGTATGACGCAACGGCAATTTTTTGAATATGCGAAACAGCACGAACCCTATCTGCGGCGCACCTTCCCCAGGGGCGGAAACCCCGTGTGACTACTCCGGGTGAGTTTTCGCGTCGGTTCTCCCATATTGTCCTCGGAAACTCACCAATTGTGCGCCATGCAGACCGCGGCGTCGGCGGCGCTGTATTCCTCGGCGAAGAAATCCGGTAAGGATTTTTCGTTCACCTCCATCACGATATCCGCATCCTCGACGGGAAATTTCAGCTCCCCGGTCAGGTGTTCGTAAATTGCCCGCTTGAACTCCTCCAATGTCGTCTCCGCGTGCCCCTTTTGCTTGCGGCGGTACTTCGCCAACTCGGGGCGGACGTCGAGCAGCGAGCGCCAGCTCGACGGGGTGCCTTCGGCATTGAGCTTCTCCCAGTCGGCTTCGGCGGCGTATTGCGGCAAATCGCGCAGAAACGACAGCCACTCGTGCGGTTCGGCGGCGGAGCGGATGTACTCCCAGTCGACGAACTTTTGCGCGTACTCCTCGTCCGTCAGGAGCAGCGCAATCTGCGCCTCCCAGTACAAGGGGTATTTGTCCACCTCCATCCACTTTTCGAAATCGCTCTTCGACACCTTGCCTTCCCCCGCCAGCATCGCCCGGAAAAAATCGCCCTCGAGCGAGTCGAACAGCTCCTTATCCGCCGCGAGCGTACCGGCTGTGATGCGGTCGTAGACCTCACCTTTCGGAATCGCCTCGCCGTTGCGGTAGAAGAAATCGGGACCGGAACAGTACATATCCATGATGAAACCCTCCTTTTGGTTTTCCGCTTGTTTTGACAACGCATAATATAGCCGCTTTTTGCGGACATCTATTGTCCGATATCCCATTTGACGGAAAAATTTTCTTTTTTTGTATCGGACAATAGATGTCCGGGTACGGGGTGCATATTATCCCGCAAACACCAACCCGAGGAGAGGTCTGATGATGATAAGCCAACTCGTCTTGCACATTCCGCACAGCTCTTTATTCATCCCTGCCGGGATCCGCCGCCGTTTTCTCGTCGGCGAGCAAGAAATACATGAAAATCTGCTCGCGCTCACGGACTGGAAGACCGACGAACTGTTCGCTCCCGGTTTCACGCACCGGCGCGTCGTCTATTCCTTCAGCCGGATGGTCTGCGATCCCGAGCGCTACCGCGACGATGCCGAGGAAACGATGTCCCGGAGGGGCATGGGAGCGGTCTATCTGCGCGATGCCTTCGGGCGACCGCTTCGGGAGGCGACTCCCGAAGAGCGCGAGGCACTGCTGCGGCGCTGTTACGACCCGCACCACCGGTTGCTGGAAGCGGCGGTCGACGCCGCGATCCGGGAACACGGGTGCTGCCTGATTATAGATGCCCACAGTTTTTCCGCCGCGCCGCTGCCGTACGAGCCCGACCAGCATACCGACCGCCCCGACATCTGCCTCGGGACCTGCCCGGAGCATACGCCCGAACCCATCTTCGAGCTGGCGTCGGAACATTTCCGGGAGCGCGGATTTTCGGTCGCGAGGAACCATCCGTACGCGGGGACGATCGTTCCGCTGAAATATTGGGGCGACCGCCGCGTCGCCAGTTTGATGATCGAGGTCAACCGTAAACTCTATATGGAAGCGGGGCAGATGAAAAAAAGCTCCGGATTCGATGCGGTGAAGACTGCCGTCGGCAAGTTTCTGGAACTGGTTGTTCGTATCGGACAATAGATGTCCGGGGACGGGGTGCATATTATCCCGCAAACACCAAACGAAACAGGAGGATTTCGATATGGAAAAGCAAGTATGGATTTACGCATACAACGAATCGCCGACTGCGCCGCCGGAGATTGATGCGGGCTATCCGCGCAAGCCGCCGCTCCCCGAGGACGAACCGGACGAGCCGACGCTCGCCGTGCTCGAGTCGGCGTTTCCGGGGATGGCGGTCGACGAACTGCTCCGGCTGGAGGACCACATCCGCCACAATGAAAGGACGCGGTTGTGCGCGTGTCGCAAGGACGAGGTTTCGGGACTTCTCGCGAAACTTCAGATTGTCCCCGCGCATCTCCGCGTCGCGGCGGAAAGAATGGGGAAGAAGGCGGCGGACGGGGGTTCAGATATGCTGCCGTCGGTGCACGACGGGCAGTGGCGGGTCTGCGTCGGCTGCCCGCACTTCACGCTCCGGGAGCGCGTTGCCCGATGCGGCAAACGCTGGTGCTGCAAATGGGGCGCGTCCACGCCGCACGAATGGGACGTCGACCGCGACCCGATGTGGTATCATCCGCAGTGCCCGCGGATCGCGCGGCACTTCCGCTTCGAGGCGCTGCTGCTTTACTACACGGGAAACGCGGAGTTCGAGGACGAAATACTCGCGCACGGCGATGCGGAACGCCTCGCATCGGAGCGCGAACGGCTGCTGCGCCGCGACGTCGCCGCCGCGGCGGAGGCGGGGGACTTCGTGCGCATCCGAAAACGCTGTGCCGAGCTGGGCGAGAGTTTTGCCGACTTCGCCGCCAAATACGATATTTTGGGGAGGATGCTCAAATTCTGGTGCGTGAGCCGCCGTCTCGTCGACAACGTGAAACTGCTTCGCGAGGAGGGCATCCCGATCCCGGAAGCGTGGCGCGACGAACTCTTCGCGCTCCCCGCCGACGACGAGGACCGCGCCGCCCGGAAAGAGTTGCACCGTTTGCTAGAAAATTTGGAAACGAGGTGAATCATGGCTATTGACTTCAAGGCGAAAATGGCGAAGGTCGTCGCCCGGGGCGGGAACAGGATCGCCGAATCCAAGGGGCCGGAACATCTGCTCGAACGCATCATCCGGCGCGGGAGCGTCGACGATCTCAAGGCGTTCCTGGACAAATACGGGGACGACATTGCAAGAAGGGGCTTTTTCTTTCTTGAGAATTACAAGGCAATATTCGATCCCGGATGGATACCGCGCTTCGAGCGGCCGCAGCTGCAGTGGCTCTACCGGCTGCTGGTCGCACACGACTGCAATTTGAAGCACACCGCGAAGATCGTCGCGGACCGGCGGATCGCCGCCGACCGCCGCGCGTGGTGCTTTCACGCCGTCTTCGCCGCCAAGACGATGCAGTCGCTGTCGCCGGGGTTAGTCGTTCTGCCGCACTACTGGTGGTACAATCGCGTCGCGTGGTATTCCTACTCGCAGTGGGTCAAGAAGGACTCCGAAGATGCGTTCATCCGGCGTCTCGGGAAAAATACCCGGCGGGGCATGTACATCCCCACGGAAGAGATGCGGAAGAGCGCCGACGACGATTCCGTGGCGCGCTTCGAGATCAACCGCGATCTGGCGGGGGTGAAGATAGACGATCCGCTGATGGAGTTCCTCATCGACTGCAACGCCGCGAAGTGTTTCGCCCATCTGCTGGCGAACCGCGGAAAAACGGTCTTCAAACTCCGCTCGCCTGAGGAGTGGTTGTTGACGGTCTGCCGCTGTGCCGAGGAGGAGCTCGCGGTCGCGGCGGCGGACGCACTGGAACGGTTGTTTCCCGGTATCGTCGGCGGAACGCGCGACCCGTGGGGGAACAACGCGCTTTGGAGCACCTTCTGCGACTTCCGCCGGAAACCGCTGCTGCAGGACGAACTCGTCCGTCTCGGCTGCGGTCCGGACGAGGAAAACGAACTGGGGCTCACCTTCCGGCTGCTCCGGGAGAACACTCCCGAGGCGATCCGCGCCGTGAGCGGGGTGCCGCACCCGTTGACACGGTAAAACATCGGTAAAAGATCGAACACGAAACCAAAATACGGAGGAGAAAAAATGGCTGTCGATTTGAAGAGTGAAATGGCGAAGGTCGTCGCCCGGTACGGGGAAACCATCGCCGAATATCTGGGACCGGGTCTGCTGCTCAGGCAGGTCGTCCATCACGGGGACATGAACGATTTCAGGGAGTTCTTCACCCGGTACGCGAAGAACGGCCGGCGGTGGAAATACTTCAAGATACAGGAATGCGACTCCATCTTCGGTCCCCGGTGGATGGCGCGCTTCGAACCCGCGCATCTCAAGTGGATCTATCATCTGCTGACCGCGAACGACGGCAATCTCAAATGCACCGCGAAACTCATCGCCGACCGGCGGATCGCCGCCGAGCGCCGCGCGTTGTGCTTCCACGCCGTATTTTCCGCCGAAACGCATTCGAAAACGCCGTTCGGGGGCGTCATTCTGCCGAACTTCTGGTGGTACAACCGCGGCGCGTGGAGCTCCTGCCTCGCCAACGTCCGGAAGGGGGACGAAAACGCTTTCATCAAGCGCCTCGGGTGCGCGGCGGCGCGTTCCGAAGTCGCCGTCCCGGAAGCGATGCGCCGGGCCGCGGAGAGCGACACCGTGTCGGTCTTCGAGATGAATCGGGAGTTCGAGAACCGGCAGGTCTGCGGCTCGCTGCTGCAGTTTCTCATCCGCCGCAACGCCGCGAAGTGCTTCACCTATCTGCTGGCGAATTACCCGAAACGCATCTTCAAACTGCGCTCGCCGCAGGAGTGGTTATTGACCGTCTGCCGCTGCGCGCCCGACGAGCTCGCGGCGGCGGCGGTGGCCGAACTCGAACGCCAGTTCCCCGGCATCGTCGCCGAAACGCGCGACCCGTGGGGCGGCAACGCACTCTGGAGCACCTTCTGCGAGCTGGGTCCGAAGGAAAAACTGCGGGCGGAGCTGATCCGCCTCGGCTGCGACCCCGACGAGGAAAACGAGTGGGGGCTGTCCTTCCGTTTGCTTCTGGACAACGCTCCGCAGACGATCTCCGCCGCCGGATCGCGCGCCGCGCGTTGCGGTCAGTGATCGAGGTGATCCACGATCTTGTTGGCGATCCGGCGGAGGTAGACCCGCAGCCGGTCGGGGGCGTGGACCTTGGCGTTGCCGCAGACCCCGAGGACCAGCTGGACCGCCTCGTACTCGTTGGCGACCTTGAGCTTCATCCGCACCGACTCCTTGCCGTGCGCGACGACTTTGTCCGGGTAGCGCTCCTCCATCGGCTTGGCGAAGGGGGCGAAGAATTCGATGTCGACTTCGGGATACTCCGCGAAGTCGAAGAGCCCGGATTTCTTCACCGCCTCGGTGATCGCGGGTTCGGGCCAGAACTCGGTTTCCAGCATCTCCGCCTTTTCGATGCGGTGGAGCGCCAGCACCCGGATCTTCGGGGCGGCGCAGTTGACGCCGTCCTCGCGCAGGACCTTGCCCTTCAGGTACCAGCAGCCCCCGTTCAACGCGAAGACGTGCGGCTCGTAGAGCTTCTCCGACACATGATCCTTGCTCGACCGGTAGACGAGTTTCAGCTTTTTGCGCTGCTCCCAGGCGTTGTAGGCGGTGATGAAGACGTCGGGGACGATCTTCGGCAGACCTTCGGGGCAGAGCACCTGAAAGCTCTCCATGTCGACGCCCTCCGCCATGCCGGATTCGTTGCGCATCAGCAGCGACGAAACCGCCTTTTCGATCTCGCCGCGCATCGGCTCGGGGAAGAGCTCCTTTGCGACCTTTTCGCCGAGGATGGCGGCCCGCATCTCGAAGGGCTCGATCATCATGTCCTCGTCGTACCACTCGGGGTCCGAGAGGTAGAAGCCCTTGCGGCAGCTGTCATAGTGGATCGGCGCGTGGTACTCGTCGCGCAGATCGGCGATGTCGCGCGAGAAGGTCTTGCTGGAGATCCGGAACGCGCCCGCGACGTCCTGATCGCGCATCTCCTTCATGAAGCTCGTGTAGTTGGGATAGCGGCCCTGCCGCATCAACTTGAGGATGGTCTGCATCCTCCGGATCTGATTTTTGTTCGCCGGCATGATATCACTCCGATCTTTTATATTTCACTTTTTTGCAGAGCCTTTGCCGCGCTTGCGGATGACGCGCGCTTCCATCGCCTCGAGTTCCTCCATGTCTTCCCGATCGGCAGCCGCCGCATCTTCCGTCTTGCGTTTGGCGTCGAAGGTCATATAGCGCTCGGCGACGACCTGTTCCATTTCCCGATTGGCGACGTGTCCGGCGTTATTCAGAACCTCGAAGCCGTTGAAAGCGAGGAGCGGACTCCGCACCCGGAACCCGACCGCGATTATCATCTCCAACGAGTAAAAGGCGACCCGATAATTTTTGCCGTCGGCGGCAGTTGTCAAGTAATCCTTGACAACTGAATTTTTACGCAACTCTTTTTCTTCCAATATATTATTGACGTGGAGGCTGATATTCTGCTTGGAGGTGTCAAAAAGTTCCGCCATCTGGCTCTGGTTGAGCCAGACGCTGCCGTCGCGGGCGAAGAGCGAAATATTGCTTTTGCCATCGTCGGTGGTGTAGATGATGATCCCGTCGCGCGGAGTTTCATTCATTTCACATCTCCCCGCATCATCTTGAGGATGGTCTGTGTTGTTCGTATCTGGTTCTTATTCGCCGGCATGGTATCATTCCTATTGTTTTATTTGATTATCATCTCCGTACCGCCGATCTGCCCGTCTGGGCCGCAAAACGGATTGAAACGGAGTATAACGGAGCAACCAATTCTCCGTTTTCTCCATTTCCATCTGTTTCCATCCGTTTATCGCTTTTCGGGCAAAACCTCTGCCCGGCAACTCAGTCCCATTACCTCAACGATGGTCTGTGTCCTCCGTATCTGGTCCTTATCCGCCGGCATGAAGTCTACTCATCTGTTTACGCAATGATCATCTCCGGCAAGCCGCTTGAGCCAGACGCTACAGCCACTGGCGAAGGGCGAAATGCCTCTTCGTCCGTGGCAATGCTTCAGTTGTCAATGAATTTGATATTGCCTTTGAAGAACTCCAAAATATCTTCTGCAAAGTCCTTGTCCCTTTGAATGATCTGTGTTTTGCCCCACACGGGGTTGCTGGAGTTATTTTTTCGCTCGGTATAAAAGTCAATGACGTCGCTGATGTAGGATTTATCGACGCCGACAGATTTTTCAGTAGCGGAAGCTCCGTTTTCGTAAATATCCAACTTCTGAGCAAAGTAACTGTCGGAACACTTGATGTTATTCAACTTTTCAAGACAGATCTTGTTTCCGAAAAACTCAACATATTGTTTCCCATTATCATCAGCGTCACCTTCGCGCATTTCGCCCACGACGGACGCTTTTGCCTGTTTCGCCCAAGACTTCGGGAAAATATGCTCTATATCCGTTTCCAAAGGAAGCAGTGCCTTTTGCTTGGGGTTCAAGTAGGCATGGATAAATACATACGGTTTGTCATTGACAGGATTGTGTCCACGGGAACCGCAGGCGATCTCACACAGGGCGCTTTGCAGATTATCTGCCTTCATTATGGAGCCTTGGATCACGATAAGTTCTTCAGGATCGTCAGAAGAACGGATATTGCCGATAACCCGATACACAAAACTTTTGATACTGTCGGATATGGAACCACCGGAACTCAAGCAACAATAATATATACCCGCAGTCAGTCGCTTGAGAAATTTGGCGAACTTGCCCATCTGTTCATTATCGAGGTCGTTGTCTCCGGAGACCAATTTAAGATAGTATGTTGCCACCGCCCACATCCAAAGGTCGTTTTTGCCTTTCATTAGGCAATGATACCATTTCAAAACTTCAGTTGAGAAGTTTTCTCTTCTCTCCAGATTATACCACATCGATGCGAGCGTGCTTATATTTGCGACCACCGATTCCTTGTTGTTTTCCAAATAACGACCGTTTTCGAGATTCCTGTCCAAATAAAAACTTCTTACAGCTTTTATATCCTTGGTGCTAAGGTTCTTTTCCAACCTGATATGAAAAACATATTGATGAAATAAATCATCGATAACAAACCGATCGGCGCCAATGTCTTTTAATTTGTTCAGAATCTCGTTCCAGATCTTTATGAATTCGGATTGCTGTTCCGACGTGCCCCACGCTTTATAGAGACGCGACTTGAAGATATCCGCATCCTTCAGTTGAATACCGCGATTATTCAGCGTGTCAAATACGATCAGTGCCTCGGATTCCGATTCGCAGTTCAAATGCAGAACTTGAAATTTATCCAATATAGTGTTTATTGATCTGAATGCGTTACTAAGGTCGCTGTTGTTTTGAAAATGATTATAGAAGAAAAACAGATTTTGCAAATATCTTGATTTCTTTTTGATATTTTCTCCCAACGTTTTGAATAACTGAGTGTTAGGAAAAGATGCCACGATATCATTAAAGTCAGCCTTTGCTTCCTCAAAGGGCGAATTTATGATCAGTCGCGGAAGTCTGCTGTCACGTTGTCCGGAATCATTTCTCATCCAAAGGACCGCTCTTAACTTGCCCCTTAATTCACTCCAAATTTCGTGGTCTATAAGCCCCTTTGCCGACTCTTCACATTTGCCTATCTGCTCTGAAAGATACTGCAGACCGGCTCGCAGGACCAAGTAAAATGTCGTTATTCTCTGCTGCCCGTCAACGACATCAAAGAACACTTTGCCATTCTCCTCTTTCGTCGTATTCGTGACGAATGTTCCAAAAAAGATTTCCGACCGGTTTTCCGGGTTCATTAAATCGTCCCACAATGAACGACAACGTTCCTCGTCCCAGCAATATTCCCGTTGATAATCAGGGATACGAAAACATGTTTCTTCTTTAGCGGAAAAAAGATTTTTCACATTGACTTGTTCCGGCTTGTCCATTCTACCATCTCCTTTGAAAATTAATGTTGAGTTAAATACGAAATGCTGTTTTACTGCAGTTTCAGCGCTCTGAACTTATCTTTTATGTCCTCGGCGTTGTAGAAGGCGAAGAGGTCGCCCGCGTTGAGTTCGCCGTCCTTGAGGAACTTTTCCAGATACTCCTTCGTGAATTCGAAGGAACGTAAATTCTTCTTGAGCGTGTCGCGGATCGCTTCGTTCGCCTTGTCGATCGCGTCGCACTGTTTCGTCACGGAGAGCATGCTGTTCAAGTCGTGCAGCAGCCGTTTCACCAGCAGTACGAGCGTGTCGTTCTCGGCGTTGTAGGTCCTCTCCGCCCGCACGAGGTCGCGCGCGAGGTCGTAGATCATCGCGAGGTTCGAGAAGTCGCCCCGCTGCGAGTCCACGATCGCCACGAACCCGACCCCCTTTATGAATCCCGCGTTCTCCACCTGATCGGTGATGCTCTTGTCCACGAGATTGCGGTCGAATACGATGATTCCCACTCTGCTCTGGCGGTTTGCCTTCGCTTCGAGGATCTGGCTCCACGCCGTGTCCGCCTTCTTGATGAAGACGTCCTTGTCGCGGATGTCGCCCCACTTGTAGCTCTTGTCGAACTTGACCTCGATCGCGATGTCGCAAGCCTTCTCGCTTCCCTCCACATGGCACAGGATGTCGCCGGTCTTGTTGTTGGGGAGCACGCCGCGGGCGGTGCCGCTCGGCTCGGCGGAGTCCCCGTATCCGCGCCGCTCGAAGAAGGCGTTCAGGAAATCGACGATGTCGTTTTCCGCCGCCATGCCTTTGACCGCCGTCTTGAAAAAAACCTCCTTCTTCATCTCGAAGATCGCCTTGAGGCTCTCCAGGTGGGTGCCGAGTTCGTTTTCGGTCTTGGCGAAAAACGCGGCGAGGCGGTCCTCCTGCATCGCGAGCGTACCGATATACAGTGCGCGCAGCAGCGTTTCGTCGTAGTCCGCCTCGGCGACCTTGCCGTTGAAGAACTCGAAGACCAGCGGATTATCCAGTTCGAAGGCGGCGATCTTGAGGCGGCGGTTCTGCTTGTCCAGCGAGACGATCTTTTTGGATTTTTCGGCCATTTTCACCTTCCTTGTATTTGTCGAAAAAGCGCTTTTGCCGGTAATATAGCCGCCGCCGCCGCGTTTGTAAAGCCCGTCCGCGAAAATACCGGACAAAAAATGTCCGGGGTGGGCGTCTATATTATGCACTGTCAACGCGGAAAAGCCGCAAAAAAACAAAAAGAAGGAGGATTGAAACATGGAAAAATTGGGAATTCTTGCCGAAAAGGTGCTCGCCGGAAGCATCGACGTCGCCTGCTGCGACGTCGACAACGACTTCAACGACGCGGAGCTCGAAGCGCTGCTGAAAGCCGGCCTGATCTCGCCCGGCGATTTCTGCGAATCCCGCGCCGCCGAACTCATCATGACGGGGGTCCTGACCTTCGAGGACCGGCCGTTCGCCGGTTTTTCGCACGATTACCGCATCTGGCTCATAGCGAGCGGCGACGCGAAGGAAAAAGACTGCGACGCCGAAACGTACATCGGGTTCATGACGGCGGAGTACTGGCTGAAACTGCTGGGCGAAAACCCCGATGCCGACGCCGAAGCCCCGTGGGAAAAGCTGCGCGACGACGCGTCGGCTGACAGCTGGTTCCGCTTCCTTGCCCGCCGACCGGAGCACGCCGACAAGGCGGACTGGAAGCGCATCTGCGAGTTCGGCAGCATCTACCGCTGCATCGACATGCTCATGGAACAGCCGGAGCTTTACGAATTCTGCCATTGCAAAGACCAGCTTCTGCACGGCGCCGACAGATACTGGCGGTTCGAACTCGTCAAGCACCAACCGGTCTTCGCCGACGTCTTCGACCTTTCCGAGTTCGACTGCTACGAGCGGGCGGAGCTGCTCATGCACCGCCCGGAGCTGGTGCGGAAATTCGACTGGGAGGGCGACCGCCCGGTGAAGCTCGTCGTCGTCAACCGCACCGTCGGCGACAACCCCGCCGGCAGGCGCGACTGGCACCCTGCCTTCACCATCGCGTTGAGGTCGATACTTCAGACGCTGAACCTGTCGGACATGGCTTACGGACTCGCCGGCCGGATAGCGGACTCCCGCGAAAGCTCCGCCGGCATCTGGAGCCTGTCGTTCGCCGGGGAACTCGTGCAGACGCTCTGGCGGGGATTCCACGATTCGGAGCTCCCGCTCGCCGTCTGGCCCGAGGAACTCTCCGGAAACGGCGACGGAAACGACAACACCAACGACAACACCAACGATTGAAAAAGGAGAAAAAGAAAATGGAAGAATTCAAGACACTGGCGGAAAAAATCATCGACGGCGAAGCCGACATCCGCGACTACGACGTGAACGACTTCGACGTCGACGAGGTCGAAAAACTGCTGGAGGCGGGGGAAATCCGCCCCGAGGACTTCTCGGAGTCCCGCGCCAGCGAACTCGTCATCGAAGGCGTCCTCGACTACGCGGCGCGCCCCTTCGAGGAGTTTTCCCCGCCGGAGCAGCTGCGCCAGCTGGCAAACGGCGCCATCGCAGTCGAAGAGTTCCGCAAGCGGGCGAACCTCGCCGACTATGACTCATACGACTGGCTCGAGCTCGTCGCCGACTGCCCCGAGTTCGCCGCCGACGCCCCGTGGGACCGCCTCCGCGCGGAGGCGATCCCCGGCGAATGGTTCCGGTTCCTCTCGTGCCGTCCCGAGTTCGCGGACCAGGCGGACTGGGAGCGCATCTGCCGCGACGGCTTCGCCCGCGACGTCTTCCGGATGCTCGAATATCAGCCGGATCTGTACGAGCGATTGCTCTGCAAGGACGAGCTGCTCGAGGCGGACAGCAAGTACTGGGTCGAGCTGATTATCCGGCAGCCGCGTTTCGCCGACGTCTACCCCGTCGAAAACCTCGACGAAGCGGACGAAGTCGAACTGTTGCTGCTCTACCGCCCCGAACTCGCGCGGCGCATCCCGTGGGAGAAGGACAATCCGCCCGTCCGGCTTTTCGTGACCAATGACGCGGCGCCGTTCCGCGGACACTATGACGAAGTGCGCGAGCTTTTGCGTTCGTCGCTGCTCCTCACCGACTGGGCGGCGGGAGAGCGCGCCGACCGCGTGACCGAGGATGGCGAGACCTTCGTCGGCATCTACGACCGCTACTCCGCCCGGCGGATGATGGCGGAGTTCCGCCGGGTCGTGAAGGCGGCGCATCTGCCCCTGACCATCCGCATGGAGGCGCTCGAAAATGGCGACTGAACACACCTCGAAAAATCCGCTGGAGCGGGCGATATGCGAGCGCGACCGCGCGCTGGTCGTCCGCTTCGTCGCGGAGGGATACAAGCTTTCGCAACTCGATATGGCAGCGGAAATGGGGTACGGGGATTTTCCGCCCGCGGTCGTGATGCTGGTGCGGGAACTCGCGCTGACTTCGGAGCAGCGGGAAATGGTCGACTCCTACTGGTGGAATTTTCGCTACGGCAAAAGTCTGTGGCACCTGAAAATCAAGGCATTTTACCCGATGTACGACAAACCGGACGAGGCGGAGAAAAAACTCATCGACGCGGTCGTCCGCGCCAACAGCGCCGCAGTCGTCGAGCTGCTGAAGGAAAAACCGGGGACGCTCCGCTGTTTCAGCCCGGAATTGCTCATCATGCTGCCCGAGCTGACCCGCGAGGCGACGCTCGCGTTCCTGACGGACGGCTTCATCCCGGCGGTGGTCCCGGAGCTCTTCGCGTTTCTGCTGCGCGAGGCGGACGAGCCGGACGTCCTCGCGGACCTGCCGTACCGTAAGCGGTTGATGTACGCCAATTTGCTGATACACATCCTGCAGGGAGAAGCTCCCGCTCCGGACGAGGACTGGTATCCGATGGGCAACAGCATCGAAGACGGCTGCGACCGGAGCGTGTACTGCCGCCCGCACAGTTTCTGCTACGATCCGCGCCACCGCTACCGCCCGCGTTCGGTCGACGACGAGTACGAAAAAACCGCGCACGAAATCGTCAGGCACGGATCAAATCAGGAGAAACCCCAATGATGAATAGAAAAATCGATGAAGGAAAGAAGAAAACGGCGATGCGGAGATTCGTCGCGCGTGAGATCGAAGCCGCGAGCGACGCGCAAAACCGCCGCTTTCGCGTCTACGACCTGAATGCCGGAACATTTTATCCGGAGACGGAAGAGTTTTTTCTTTCTTCCTCCGGCGACCGCCTGATGACGGAAAACGGGCAACCGCTCAGTCTCAAGGAGAACGTGATCCAACACTGCACCGGGGAGCGGGATGTGAAAGACCGACTGATCTATCAAGGCGACATTCTGCGGACGGACGAAGCGGGCTGGACAGCCGCCGTGGTATGGGGAGAAGGGCAATTCTGTCTCGAAGACGAGCGCGGCGGCTTCTCCGCTTTGCCGAACTGGAATTGCTGCGAGATCGTCGGCGACATCTTTTCGATGGAGCTTCACGCCGGGATCGACCTTGCGGCCGAAGACGCACCCGGCATGAAATTCTGGAAGGCCTGCTGGAACGGCGAGTACGGGGATATGAAGTCGATGCTCCCCGATTGTCGGAATTTCGTCAACCGCAATATCAAATTCACCGAATGCGGCGTCCGGAAGATCCTCTGTCTGCCGCTGATCGCCGCGTTGAACCATCTGCGGGATAGCTTCCCGAATGAAAATGCGTTCCGCTGTCTCGAACTTCTCCTCGAGAATGGCGCGGACCCGCATAAAAAATGCGAAGATATGGGCGAAACGCCGATCTCTTTCGCCCGGAGGAAGAACCGAGCACCGGTTCCGGACATATTGCAAAAGCACAAGCGCTTAAAAAACAGTAAAACAGGAGATGAAAAATGATCGAAAGTTTCCGAGACAAGTATTTTTTTCTGAGCAACTTTTTTCCGTGCGTCATCAGATATCGCGGAGTTTCCTACCGATCCGTGGAATCGGCATTTCAGGCGCAAAAGGTCGATCCCGACCTCGCCGAAGCGGCAAGGCAGGGATTGCAGAAGCGATTCGCCGATCTGTCGCCCGATCAGGCCAAGCATCTGGGGCGGCGTGTAAAGCTCCGCCCGGATTGGGAAAACGTGAAAAACGAAGTCATGCGGGAACTGCTGATGGTGAAATTCGGCAGCGGCAAACTCCGGGAATGGCTGCTGGCGACCGGCGATGAAAAACTGGTCGAGGGCAACACCTGGCATGACAATTATTGGGGCAGCTGTATCTGTCCCCGATGCCGCGACCGCGGACGAAACGAATTGGGAAAGACGCTGATGGCGATAAGACGGGTGCTTCGTGACGAATGTCGCAACACGGACGAAACGCGCTGACCCGAAAATTCGAAACACCACACCGAAAATGGCGATTCCCACTTGAAAAAAACTTGACGGCAAGATATTTTTATTGCCGAAAAGCATTTTGAACGAAACAACGGTATTGTACCACAACATAAGGAGAAACAGTTTATGGCACAGGATATCAAATCGGCGATCGAACAGGCCAAGGCGGACGAAAAGCGCGGTTTCGTCTTCGACAAAAATTATACGGTGCTCAAGAAAGCCCCCGAACCCCTCGCCGGCGATTACGAAGTGCCCGGATGCGTGACGTTGATCGCAAGTCAGGCGTTCGCTCCGCATAACACGTTGGCGCAGCTCGACAAGCTGGAAAGCGAAGGCAAGGTATTGAAGTCGGTGACCATCCCGGAATCGGTCAGGTGCATCGAATTCGAGGCGTTCTCCGGCTGCAGATTGGAGAACGTCACGATCCGACCGGGGCTCCGCATCATCGCGAGCGGCGCCTTCTATTATTGCAAGGCGCTGAAACGGATCGCGCTGCCCGAGACGCTCGAGGTCCTCGGTCACGGCGTTTTCGGCGAGTGCGAAAATCTGCGCGAAGCGGCGCTGCCCGAAAGCCTCCGCAAGGTCTGCTCCGACACCTTCGAATCGACACCGATCGAAAAGAGCGCGCTCGAAGGCATCCCCGCCGACAAGATAATCCCGGCGTGGGATGGCTGGGAAGATCAGGAGCTCATGCGGCTCGACGATATGGATACGGCGGTATCCGAGGGACATGGCGAGGACATTACCGAGCGCGGCGGCTGCGACGGCGTCATGGAGTGGTCGCTCAAGTACATCGACTGCGACGAACTCGTCCCCTACGAGGAGTTCCTCGACCCGCGGTCCAAAGAAGACGAAGAGACCGCCGACGCGAGGTTGGAGGCTTCCCTGAAAGCGCATCTTGACGCCATGGCCAAAGGCGGCAAAATGCAGTGAGGCGCGCCGCTCCGGAACTCAATAACGGACTGAACCGGCGGGAATTTATGGCAAGTCAAGTCACAGTAGAGCAATGGTTCCACGCGGTGAGCGCGAACAATCTGATCACGATGAAGCGGGCGCTCGATCAGGGCTTCGATGTCGACAGCGTTTCGTCTGGGTCGTTCGGGAGCGGCACGGCGTTGGAAAAAGTCCTCGAATCTCCCCGCATCAGCGTGAACATGCTCCATTTTCTTTTGCAGCACGGCGCGGCGACGAAAAAAAAGTTCTTCAATGCGCTCTGCAAGGCGGTCGACCGGAAATCGCTGCCCGCCGTAAAGGAACTGATCGAGACGGGAGGAATGGATCCCAATTCCGCCTCTCACACCAAAACCACGGCGTTGCAGAGCGCCTGTCTGGACCAAAGCTGGGAGATCGCCCGGTATCTGATCGAGCACGGGGCGGTCCTGACGCCGGTCTGTTTCTGCAGGTTCAAGGACGACGATCTCTTCAACTGGATGATGGAACGCGCCCCCGGCGAACCGGAGTTCCGGCAGGAGGTCTTCCGTCTGCTCTGTCAGGCGATCTGTCGTAAATGCGGAGTCGTCGGAAAGCTTCGGCTGATGGTGGATAAATGGGGCGTCAAACCTTCCGAAATGAAGGCGGATCCCATACTGGAGATAGACTATCATTTTCTGGGCGAATGGTCGCCCGCGGAGAGCCGGGAGGCGATAAACTACCTGCGCGAATTGGGATGCGACGTGAACGCCAAGAGCAAACAGGACGGGATGACGCTGTTTCATCTGACCGCCCGGGACGGGAGGAAATCCCTCCTGAAGATTCTGGCGCAATCGGGCGCGGACGTGTTTCGGACGGATGACTACGGCAGAAACGCGCTGCACCATGCGCTGCTCCGGCGCGACACCCCCTGGGACATCGTGGAGTATCTCGTCCGGGGATGCAAACTCGATGTGAACGCCCGAAACGCTTTCGGCAAGACCGCTGTCCACTACGCCGCCGAGAAGCGATCGACGGAGTTTCTGGAGTATCTCGTGGATGAATGCGACGGAGATCTCACGATCGCCGACGACGAAGGTCAGCGCCCCGGAGCCGCCTCGGAATGCGGAAACATCCGCGAATTTTTGAAGAACCGTCAGGCGCTCTGAACCACCGGAGGAATCAAGTGACGCGAAAAAAATACGTCGCGGCGGAGCTCCGGGCGGAGCTGAAAAAAGAGCGCGGCACTCAGTAGAAAGTCGGCTTGTTGTCGAAATAGAAATACTCTTCCCAGCGGCGCTTTTCGACCTCCTCGTCCCGCGGAACGGTCCCCAGATAGGGCGCCATGAGTTTCGTGTACTCGTCGAGGAAGAACCTTGCCGCAAAGTCGTACGGGGTGATGATCCCGTCGCACCTCGCGTAACTTTTCGCTTCGGGATTCGCCCCCAGCTTCAGCAAACACTCGACCATCGCGCGGTCGTGGCGGCGGATGGCGGCGATAAGATAGGATGGCGACGCATCCATGTTCTGCTCCAGTTCGCGCAGATTCACCTCGCCTGAGGCGACGGCGGCTTCGACCGCGGCGACGTCGCCGGATTTGACGAGTTCGAGGAATTCACGGTTGCTCAAGTTTTTCATGTCCTGACCTTCCAAGTTTACGATATGGCTGCGATCAACTCTTTTTGCCCATAATATAGCGCTCCGCATCGGACGTCTATTGTCCGCCATGGGTGCCCGACCGCGGCGCGCCGGAAGGTTGACGGCGCGAAGGTTTATTTCAGCTTCTGCCAGTTGGTGCGGTTGAAGAGCGCGTTGCTGTTGGGATCGAAGGTCGCGGTCGAGGCGTTGGGGGTGTTGAAGCCCGAGTTGTGATAGATGACTTCGCCCTCCGAATTGATCCACGCATGGTCGTAACGGCTGTCCACCAGCATCTTTTCGCCGGTGCCGGGATTGGTCACGGTGTCCACGTCGCGGATATATTCCGACCACATGTTCCGCACCTTGTCCTGAGTCCGCGACGCGGATGATGCGACCTCCATCTGCTGATCGTGAATTTCGTTTTGAATCCGGATCCATTCGGCGACGCGCCGGGCGGTGATCCGGTTGATCAAGGCGATGAAGCCGGGGTTCATCCGGATGCTGCCGACGATCTGCTGCAGGACCTGCCGCGTCGCTTCCTCCGCGCCGACCGGGCAGCAGAACGACATCGGCATGAGCACTTCGGCGATCGTGTTGTAACTCATGGCGGTCGGGCGGTTTTCCATCGCCAGTATCGGCAGCGAGAAAAACAACGCAGTCTTCTCTTCGCCGCGATAGCCTTCGAAGCGGATGACCAGTTCGGTGAAAAGCATGTCCGTGGGCTGGATGCCGCGTTCCCGCGCCTGCCGGATCCGGGTTTCGAGCAGATTCCGGTCGGGTTGCTGCGGATTGAAGCGCGCTTCGATCAGCCGGATCCCGCTCAGATTGTAGTCGCGCCGGGCTCCGGTCGCCAGCATATCGGCGAGGATCGCCGGATCCCGGAGGAACGGCACTTGCCGGAGCCGTCCGACCGCCGGCAGCAGCTGCTGCGACGAGAAGATGATTTTTGTCCGCTGATCCGGCGAGAGCGACCACACATACCAGTGCACCGGCAGTTCCCGTCTGGTTGTCCAAGTCGTTTTGCCGCCCGCCATCCAGTTCGGCGGCACGGCACAGCTCACCACCGGCACTTGGGTCCGCTGATCGACAAGAAAAAATCTCCCGGCGCGACCGGATTCGCCGTCACTCTGACCGCAGGCGGTCGACAGGAGCATTCCCGCCGCCAGTACCGCCGTCAACATCTTCACTCTGCACATGGTTTTACTCCGGAATCAAAATTGCGGTATCGTAATACTTGCCATACTATAACTACATCAACCTTACTCGCGGAGCGAGAAAGCTTCATACGAGGCGAATGCCGAGTGCTTCATATTGGCGCGAAGCGACAATGCTTCATCGTCAGGCGAAGCGTATTTTATGAAGCGCGGCTTACGCCGCATGAAGCGTCCCTTCGGCACATGAAGCGGCGCTGATGCACCATGAAGCGAAGCCTGACGGCTTCATTCACCATGCAAAAAAGCCAAAATGGTGGGCGATGGGGGACTCGAACCCACGACATCTACCGTGTAAAGGTAGCGCTCTAACCAACTGAGCTAATCGCCCGATCTTGAAAGTCCTTTAATATATCCCCGACCGGGAGCAATATCAACCGCAGTATGGGGATCACCCTTGCGCCAGACGGAAGAGCTCCGCGATCTCGGCTGCCCAGCGGGTGTCGTCCGGGGTTTCGAGGATGAGCGGGATGTCGTCGAGCCGCGCGTCTGCCGCGAGGTACGTGAAACACTCCCACTTGAGCGCTCCGTCGCCGAGCGGTGCGTGGCGGTCGAGGTGTCCGCCGCGCACCCCCTGCGCGTCGTTGAGGTGCATGCCTTTCAGGTACTTGAACCCGACGACTTCGCCGAACTCCGCGAGAAACTCCTCACGCCCCGCCGCGTCGTCGAGCGCGTACCCGGCGGCGAAGGCGTGGCAGGTGTCGAGGCAGACGCCGACGCGCTCCGGCATGCCGACCAATTCCAGCATTTTGGCGAGCTGGGCGAGATCGCCGCCGAGGCACGATCCTTGACCGGCGGTGTTTTCGAAGACCGCGACGACCTCCGGCACCGCCTCCAGCGCCGACCGGACCCCCGCCGCGACGAGCTCCATTCCCGTTTCGGGACTCACCTTGCCCAGCGTGCTGCCGGGGTGGAAGTTCAACAGCTTCAGCCCGAGGTCGTGGCAGCGGCGCATTTCGTCCGTGAAGGCGTCGACCGCGCTCCGGCGCTTTTCGTCGTCCGGCTGGGCGAGGTTGATGAGATAACCGTCGTGCGGCAGCACATGCTCCGGCGCGATCCCCGCGGTGCGCAGATTCGCGGCGAAGGCGCTCTTGTCGCCGTCCGAGAGCGGAGCCGCCTTCCACTGCCGCTGGTTCTTGGTGAACATCGCAAAGGCGGTCGCCCCGATGCTCCGCGCGTTCACGGGAGCGTTGGCGACGCCGCCCGCGATGCTGACGTGTGCTCCGAAAAATTTCATGATCGGTCAGAAGTTGAGTTTGGCGAGCGCCGCCCGCACCAGATTTTCGGTGGTCTGCTCGGCTTCGGGCAGCTCCGAAGTGATCGCCTGCAGCGTCTTGCGGATCGCTTCGCGTTTGTAGCCGAGGCTCTCCAGCGCCAGCGCGGCGTCGTTGATGCTCTCCAGATTGCCCGCCGTCGCGCCCGGTCCGGCGACCGCGTTGAATCCGGGACCCGCGAGCTTGTCGTGGAGCTCCACCACCATGCGTTCGGCGGTGCGCTTGCCGATGCCGCTGATGCGCGACAGCGCCTTGACGTCGCGGTTGGCGACCGCGTCGCAGAAGTTGGCGACCGACATCCCGCTCAGGATGTTCAGTGCGAGCTTGCCGCCGATGCCGCTGATCTGGATCAGCTCGGAAAACAGGCTCTTTTCCTCCGGCGTCGCGAAGCCGAAGAGCGTGATCGCATCCTCGCGCACCTGCGTCAGGATGTTCAGCGTCACCTCTTCGCCGGGACGCGGCAGCCGATCGAAGGTCGAGAGCGGGATCGCCACTTCGTAGCCGACGCCGCCCACGTCGACGATGCACATCGTGTAGGCGCTTTCGGCGAGGATGCCGTGCAGCCGGGCGATCATTTCGCCACCTCGATGTCGAGCGAGATGTCCGCCGCTTTGACCGAGTGGGTCAGCGCGCCGATGGAGACGAAATCCACGCCGATGGCGGCGATGCGGCGCAGCCTTTCGAGCGTGATGCCGCCCGAGGCTTCGAGTTTGGCGCGTCCGGCGACGATTTTGACCGCCTCCGCCATGGTCGCGTCGTCCATGTTGTCGAGCATGATGTGTTCGACGCCGCACTCCGCGGCGGCGCGCACCTCGTCCAGAGTGTCGGTTTCGACCTCGATCTCCAAGTCGGGGTACGCGCGGCGCGCCCGTTCGACGGCGCGCGGGATCGCTCCGTCGCCCTCCATCGCCGCCATTTCGCGGTGGTTGTCCTTGATCATCACGCGGTCGTAGAGTCCGATGCGGTGGTTTTCCGCGCCGCCGACCGCGACCGCGTACTTTTCGAGGTTGCGGAACCCGGGCGTGGTCTTGCGGGTATCCAGTACGACCGTTTTGGAGCCCGCGACCGCCTCGGCGCAGCGGTGCGCCGCCGTCGCCACCCCGGAGAGGCGCTGGATGAAGTTCAGCGCCGTGCGTTCCGCGGTCAGGACGCCGCGCGCGGGACCCGTGATCTCCGCCAGCACGTCGCCCTTCTGACACACGTCGCCCTCGTTTTTGAGCGCCCGGAATTTCAGGATCGGCTCGACGACGTGAAACACCCGTTCCGCCACGGGAAGTCCGCACAGCACCATGTCCGACTCCTTGCAGAGCAGTATTGCGCGGCACTCCGCCGCTTCGGGAACGACCGACAGGGTCGTGACGTCGCCCGCCGCGCCCAGATCCTCCTCCAGTGCCAGGGCGATCAGGGCATCCACCCGTTTCCAGTCGATCGCGGGAATGTCGTGCATGATTGGATTCTCCCCTTTCGGATGTCGTCGCAAAGCGGCTTACGCCGCCGTCACTTCTGTTCGACGATGTAGTTGGTGACGCTCGGGTACGCGAACGACAGACCGGCGGCGTTGAAGCGTTCGAGGATCAGGAGGTTGATCTCCTGCTTCATCCCCTGCGCCTCCATGAAGTCGCGGGTGTTGAACCACACGATCACGCCGATGTCCAGCGAGGACGAATTGAAGCTCGTGAAGCTGAACTTGGCGGGCGCGTTCACCTGGTCGAAGCCGCGATAGCTGCCGAAGATCTCCTTGAGGATGTCGAGCGCCTGCTGCATCTGCTCGGGGGTGGTGCTGTAAACGAGGCTCAGCGTGAAGGTGAATTTGATGTTCTTGCGCATCGAGATGTTCTCGATCGCGGCGTCGGCGACGACGCGGTTCGGCAGATTCCAGAGCGTGCCGTCGAGGCTGCGGAGCTTGGTGCTGCGGAAGCCCACCTCCTCCACCGTGCCGCGCTTGCCGCCGACGTCGATGAAGTCGCCGACCTTGAAGATCTTGTCGAGCACGATCGACAGCGCGCCGAAGATGTTGGCGATGGTGTTCTGCGCGGCGAAGGCGATCGCCAAGCCGGCGACGCCCGCACCGGTGATGAGAGCGGTGATGTTGAAGCGGAAGATGTTCTGCGCCACGAACAATATGGCGACGATCCACACCACGGATTTCACGGCGCGGCGGATCAGGTCGGCGACGAGTTTGTCCATGCCGGCGTCGGGATTGTTCGCGCGCTTGGCGGCGAAATGGTCGTCGCAGGCGCCGACTACCCGCAGCACGCCCCAGACGAAGACGAGGATGAACAGCGAATAGAAGAGCTTGTCCAGCAGCCGGTCGAGCTGTCCGGGGAAGTCGACCATGCGGTTCGCCCACGACAGACCGATGAGCAGCGTTCCCCAGGCGGCGGGAGCGCCGAGTTTGGCGAAGATCCGCCCGGCGAGGTCCGAGAAACGCCCGAAGGCGCTTTTGAGCAGCCGCGCGAAGATGTACCATATCACCAGCGCGGCGACCGCGCCGATCGCGGCGACCACGAGGCAGAGCAGCAGATTCGCCTTCTGGGCGGAGAACCACACCGCCAATTTCTGCGATACGGTCTGGACGAAACGGATGCTGTCGTCGATGTTTTCCGGAGTTTCCGCGCCCTTGGCGGCGGCGTCACAGATGAGCTTGCTGAACATGTTTTTATCCTTTCGTTGTTTTTACGGTTGCAGTTTCAATTTCCGGCGGACGACATATCCTGATACACGGGATCGACGCCGGTCGACCCCGTCGGACGGGGCGTCGGCACTCCCTTTTTGAGTTTGGGCGTCCGGTAGCGGAGCATGAGACCGTTCTGCTTTTCCCATTCGTTGATCAGGATGCCGTCCCGTTTGCGGACGAATTGGAACGAGAAGTGCCAGCGGCGGGCGGTCTCGTGGTCCATGTCGAATTCGATCTCGCCGTCATCCCGCACCCGGTATTTGCCCGCCCACTCCCAGTAGGCAAGTCTGCCCGGGACGTTTTCCGGACTTTTGACGTGGACGAAGATCAGATCTCCGTACACCGCCGCGAAGTCGTCGCGGTCGGACTGGTTCACACGGTACTCGCCGGTCCGCAGTTTGACTTCGGCGCAACCGGTGACGAACAGCGCCGCCAGCGTCGCCGCAAGGATGATTGTAAAAAATCCTCTGTTCACAAAAATTCTCCTTATTGTATTACATTAATGCCGGTTGGGTATAATTTTTTACTCTCGGCGGAGGGGGTTTCTGTTCGTTGCGGCTGTTGTTGGAATAGGTGTTCCACGATATTTCATACTCTTCCGCCTGATTTCCCCAAACCGTCCAACCATCTCTGGTTCCCCGACCAAAAAGCTCAAGATACTCTGGTGGACTGCAACTTTCGATTATGTCGTACTGTTCTTTCGGTTTCCTACTGTGTTCCTGTTTGATGCTCTTTATGATATTCACTTGCGAACGCCCGGGTGCCAACGTCCGCAACGAGCCGTGCGTTCCAAACAACAGCAATTCGGTGGTATTTCTGAAATAAAACCCCACCCCGCGCCCGTCGGGACCGCCGTCTTTGCGGATTTTATGCCACACGATGTTGGTTTTGTATTCGAATCCCCATGCTTTCATTACTTCCAAACCCTCCTGAAGCAATGCGTTGGGGACCCACAAATACAGGTGGGCCGCCGCAGTGATGCATGTTTGCACAGGAATACTGCAAATATCCGCCAACGGCAAAGTCTCGTACCTCCTCAGGCGTTTATGCTCCGGAGCCATTTTCCCGGTACGATTCTGAAACTGCCAAGGAGGATCTGCCAAAACGGTCGTAAACTTTCGATTGTTTATAAAAGTCGTAAAATCATCCCCTACCGACATGATCAAGCCTCCTTTATGCAACACTTGCGAATACCGAACACCAATATCGGACATCCAGCTCCGCCTCCGCCTTCTATTCGAGGAAGCAATTTGCTCATATGGGTGGTCGAAGCGCCATAACTTGCGCCGCGCCCCAATTCATCGAAAATCTCCTGCAAATCGTCACATCTGGTAATTATGATTCCGACGCTGACGGTTCTCAAATCGAACAGAAGACGAAAATTATTCAGATCCCGGTCAAAAAAGGGATCTTTATTGTTCCATTCCAATTCGAGTGCTACGCAGTTCTTGAAACAGTCTATTTTGTGAGTTGGTGTATCCGTTTCGGTCTCATCGACCTTGATTGCGGTTTTGAATCCCCGTTCACACCATCCCCTAGCTGACATAAAATCATCCAACCACGCGGCAAGTCTGGATCTGTTGCCCCCCGGGGTGATAATCCAGCTTCGCGGAATGGTCAATGCGGACAACATATCAAGAAGATCTTGCCATTCATCAGGGAAGTCCTCCTTCAATATTGCCACCGCATGTTTCCATTCGTGAATTTCAAATTTATCCCGAATCGGTGAGGGTATGGCATCCAAAGTCATATTATATTCCCCCTTCGTGTTTCACGCATTTATCAGTTGGCGACGATGTTGACCAACCGGTTCGGGACATAGATCACCTTGCGGACGGTCTTGCCCGCCAAGAACGCCTGCACCTCGGCGTTCGCGAGCACGATCTTTTCCGCGTCGGCGGCGGAGCATCCGACGGGCAGCATCAGCCGCACCCGCGGTTTGCCCATCAGCTGCACGAGGATCTCGACCTCGGAAACTTCGAGCTGCTTTTCGTCGTATTCGGGCCACGGTTCGTAGGCGATCGTATCGGCGTGACCGAGCTGCTGCCACAGCTCCTCGCCGAGGTGCGGCGCGAAGGGGGCGAGCATCAGCACGAACTTTTCCGCCGCTTCGCGCGGGAGTTCCGCGAGCTTCGCCAGCTCGTTCAGATAGACCATCAGCGCGCTGATCGCGGTGTTGAAGTCGAAGTGTTCCAGATCGCGCGTGACTTTCTTCACGGTCGCATGCATCAGCCGCGTCAGCTCCTTTTCCGCCGGCTTGTCCGCGACCGGCGTCTCGGTGAAGACGCGGTGCGCCCGCTTGAGGAAGCGGAAGACTCCTTCAACTCCGGTGGTGCTCCACGGCTTCGTCGCCTCGAGCGGTCCCATGAACATCTCGTACAACCGCATGCTGTCGGCGCCGTACTCGGCGATCACGTCGTCGGGGTTGACGACGTTGCGGAGGCTCTTGGACATCTTCGCCGGAAATTCGATCAGCGCCTCGCCGTCGGATTTGCGCACCGGACCCGCCGGGGTGAACTCGACCTGATCGGTCGGCACCAGCGCGCCGCGCTTGTCCTTGTAGCTCGTGCCGAGGATCATCCCCTGATTGATGAGCTTGTGGAACGGCTCGTCCGTCGACACGAAGCCCGCGTCGAAGAGCACCTTGTGCCAGAAGCGCGCGTACAACAGATGCAGCACCGCGTGTTCCGCGCCGCCGACGTAAAGGTCGACCGGCATCCAGTATTTTTCCTTCGCCTTGTCCCACGCGGCGGCGGGGTTGTGCGGGTCGATGTACCGCAGATAGTACCAGCACGAGCCCGCCCACTGGGGCATGGTGTTGGTCTCGCGCCGTCCGTGACGGCCGGTCCTGGGATCGGTGTAGTCGACCCACTCCTTCGCCTTCGCCAGCGGCGGCTCGCCGGTGCCGGAGGGTTTGAAGTCGCTCATCTCGGGCAGCTCGACCGGCAGCTCCGACTCGTCCACGAGCTCGATCGAACCGTCGTCGTAGTGGATGATCGGGAAGGGTTCGCCCCAGTAGCGCTGGCGGCTGAATAGCCAGTCGCGGAGTTTGTACTTCACCGCCGCCTTGCCCTGACCGCGTTTGGCGAGCCACTCGGTCGCGGCGGGCTTGGAATCTTTGACGGTGAGACCGTTGAGGTCGAGACCCTCGGCGTTGGCGGAGTTGATGAGCTTGCCCTCGCCGGTCCAGCAGGCTTCGCCGCGGAGCACCGCCGCGACGTCCGCGCCGGCTTCGGCGGCCTCCTTCGCATCCGGATCGATGATGCATTTGATCGGCAACTTGAAGGTTTTGGCGAAGTCGAAGTCGCGCGTGTCGTGCGCCGGGACCGCCATGATCGCGCCGGTGCCGTAGCTGACGAGCACGTAGTCCGCGATCCAGATCGGGATCTCGACCCCGTTCACGGGGTTGACGGCGTAGCTGCCGGTGAAGGCGCCGGTCTTTACGGTGGCGTTCTCGGTGCGCGCCAGTTCGCTCTTGTTCGCCGCCTCCTTGCGGTAGGCGTCGACGGCGGCGCGGCACTCGGGAGTCGTGAGTTTTTCGACCATCGGATGCTCCGGAGCGAGCACCATGTAGGTCGCGCCGAAGAGCGTGTCCGGGCGGGTCGTGTAGACCACGAGGTCGCCGCACCTGGTCCGGAAGGTCACCTCGGCGCCGGTGGATTTGCCGATCCAGTTGCGCTGCATTTCCTTGATGCCCTCGGGCCAGTCGAGCTTGTCGAGGTCGTTCAGCAGCCGTTCGGCGTACTCGGTGATCTTGAGCATCCACTGCTTCATCGGGCGACGCTCGACGGGGTGGTCGCCGCGTTCGCTGCGTCCGTTGATGACCTCTTCGTTCGCGAGCACCGTGCCGAGCGCGGGACACCAGTTGACCGCCACCTCGTCGAGGTAGGCGAGTCCCTTCTTATGGAGCTGCATGAAGATCCACTGCGTCCACTTGTAGTACGCCTTGTCGGTCGTGTTCACTTCGCGGTCCCAGTCGTAGCTGAAGCCGAGCGCCTTGATCTGACTGCGGAACTTGTCGATGTTCTTTTTGGTCGTGATCTCGGGGTGGGTGCCGGTGTCGACCGCGTACTGCTCGGCGGGGAGTCCGAAGGCGTCCCAGCCCATCGGGTGCAGGACGTTGTAGCCGCGCATCCGCTTGTAGCGGCAGACGATGTCGGTCGCGGTGTAGCCTTCGGGGTGCCCGACGTGGAGCCCCGCTCCCGACGGATACGGGAACATGTCGAGGCAGTAGTATTTGGGCTTGGAGGAAAAATCCTCCGCGCGGAAGGTCTTGTGCTCCTCCCAGTAGCGCTGCCACTTCCGCTCGATGTCGGTGAAATCGTAGGATGCCATTCTGGAAATGCCCTTCAATAGTTTATTAACGGTTGCTTGAAATACATTCGCCAGTAATGTACACTCGAAACCGCGCTTTTTCAATATTGCACAAGCGTCGCGCGGGCATTATATTATTCACGGAACAATAAGCAACGGAGAAAAACCATGCGCAAAAGGATCGTGGTCGCCCTCTCTGGCGGGGTGGATTCCTCGGTGGCGGCGCTGCTGTTGCGGCGCGACGGCTGGGAGGTCGTCGGCGCGACGCTGCTGCTGCACCCCGGGGTCGACGCTCCCGACCCGGCGCTGGCGCGTTTATGCGCGGACCGCGGCATCGAACTGCACGCCATCCCCGCGGCGGACGCCTTTGCGGAACGGGTGCTCGTGCCCGCCGCGCGCGAATACGACCGCGGCCGCACTCCGAATCCGTGCTGCGAGTGCAACGAAGTGTTGAAGTTCGCAGTGCTGGAAAAGTTCGCGCGGGAAGTCGGCGCGGAGGCGCTCGCCACCGGACACTACTGCGTCGCCGACGGGACGGGACTTTCCCGGGGGAGCGACCGGGCGAAGGACCAGAGCTACTTTCTCTACCGGCTGAAGCGCGGGACGCTGCCGTTTCTGCGTTTCCCGCTCGGGGACATGACCAAGGCGGAGGTGCGTTCTTTCGCCCGCGCGGAAAAGCTGCCGTGCGCGGACCGCCCCGACAGTCAGGACGTCTGTTTCATGACTACCGGCGAATGCTGCGGCGACACGCTGCTGCGCCGCGCCGGACTGCCGTCGCGCCCCGGACGCGTCGTCTGTGCGGGGCGCGCGGTCGGGCATCACGCGGGCATCCACCGGTGCACGGTCGGTCAGCGCGGGGGGCTGGGGGTGGCGCTCGGCGTCCCGGCGTACGTGAAACGCATCGACCCCGAAACCTGCGAAGTCGAACTCTGCACCGACCGGGAGCAGCTGGCGTGCCGGAGTTTCACGATCGCGCGGGTCAACTGGCAGCGGGACATTCCCGCCGCGGGGGCGGAGCTGGAGGTGCAGATCCGCTACCGGTCGCGTCCGGCGCGGTGCCGGGTCTTTCCGGAGGGAGGACGCTGCCGCATCGAAACGGAGCAGCCGCTTTATGCGGTGACGCCGGGGCAGGCGGGAGTATTGTACGACGGCGACCGGATGCTGGGCGGCGGCGTCATCGAAGATATGCCGGCAACCGACGATCGCCGGGCGGAATGATGAAGCGCCCGGCATTCCGGCAAAGGTTCCGGCGGCGGAGTTTTCCCGGAATTCCGGATTTGCCCGTAAACGACGACCTGTCGGAGCCCGTCCGCGGCTTTTTCGCCGGGGAGGAGGGCATTTTGCCCCGTTTGCGGGCTTGATATTTGCGCTTCGACGGTGTAAATTACTTAAACAGTGATTTGTGACACTATATCCAATTACGGAGGCTAAAACAAGTGGTGAAAAAAAGCGACATTCAGCGCGACATCGACAGCTCGCGCCTGATCACCCGGATGTCGGCGGCGAGCGGCGCCGTCGCGCTGGTGATGCTGGTGCTGACCGAGGTCCTGTACGCGTTCCGGGGCGGCGACGTCTTCATTCTGGGCTCGATCCCCTATGCCTTGGCGCTGTTGTTTTCGGTCGGCGCGCTTTTCTACGGGGTGCTCAAGACCGCGGCGGCGCTCGACGAAGAGGAAAAGGCGCTGCTGGCGAAGCGCGCCGACACGCGGGCGCTCGACGTCGAGGAGGATGTCCGCTTCACGGCGGGGCGGAGCTTCGAAAACTACCGCCGCTTCGCTCCTTACGCGATCAGCGTGCTCGCGCTGCTGATCGTCGGCTGGCTGCTCTACCGTTCGTGGGGCGAGCTTTCCGGGCGGCAGTTTTCGTCGCTGCACGGCGACGCGGTCCACTCGGCGCTGATCTCGGCGGTCATGATGCTCCTGAGCGTATTTTCGGGGGCGTTCTTCGTCGGTCAGTCGCGGACCGAGGGGTTCCGCTGGCTGCGTCCGGCGGGGGCGTGGCTGATCGCGGGCTTCGCCGTGATGACGGTCGCCACCGTGACGGCGATCTGCTTCGGCAACAATCTGGTGCGCATCGACACGCTGCTGGCGCGGATCGTCTTCTGGATCCTCGCGGTGCTGGGCGTCGAGCTGATCGTCAACATGATCATCGAATTTTACCGCCCGCGCACGCTCAAGGAGACGCGTCCGGTCTTCGAAAGCCAGCTGCTCGCGCTCTTCACCGAGCCCGGCGGCGTGATGCGCAACGTGGCGCTGGCGCTCGACTACCAGTTCGGCTTCAAGGTCTCCGGAACGTGGCTCTACGGATTTCTGGAAAGATCCTTCTTCCCGGTGCTGCTCGTGTGGCTGGTGCTGCTGTGGGGCTTCACCTCGCTGCATGAGGTGGGTCCGAGCGAAGTCGGCGTGAAGGAACGGCTGGGACGGGTCGTCTCCGCCAAACCGCTGCCGCCGGGCATCTACTGGACGCTGCCGTGGCCCTTCGGCGGGGTCAACCGTTACAGCTGCACCGAGCTGCGGCAGATCGTGATCGGCGAGATGGCGAGCGCGCCCGAGAAGGAGAAGTCCGCCGCTCCCGACGACGGTCACGGGCACTCCGACGCCGCCGACAAGAGCAAGGACGACAAGAAAAAACCGTCGCAGGTGGTCACCTGGACCAGCGCCCACGGCGCGGACGACGAGAACTTCATCGTCGCGGTCAAGGGCGGCGGCGATTCGGAGACGGCTTCGATCTCGTTCCTGCGGATGTCCATACCGATCCAGTTCCGCATCCGCCCGGACGGCGTGATGAATTTCGCCTACGGCAACGTGGCGCCGGTTTTCACCCTCAAGTGCATCAGCGAGGCGGTGGCGACCGAGTACCTCGCCTCCGTGTCGATGATGGAGGTGATGTCCACCAGCCGCGGCGATGCCGAAAAGACCATGCGCGACCGCATCCAGGCGCGCGCCGACGAGTGCGGACTGGGGCTGGACATCGTCTCCGTGACGATCACCGGCGCCCACCCGCCGATCGAACGGGTCGCCCCCGCGTTTCAGGACGTGATCGGCGCGATGGAGCAGAAGGAGACCTCCGTGCTGGAGGCCGAGGCGTATCAGGCGCAGACGCTCCCCGAGGCGGAGGCGGCGGCGCTGGAGCTCAAGGAACTCGCGAGCGCCTACTCCTTCACGACCCGCACCGTGGCGGCGGCGGAAAGCCAGCGCTTCAAGGCGCAGCTGGCGACCTTCCGCGCGATGCCGGGCATGTTCAAGCTCCGGGCGTTTTTGGATTTTCTGGAAAAGGATTGCGCCGACATGCGCAAGTTCGTGCTGACGACCAAGTCCGATGCCGACGTCTTCCAGTTCAACTTCGAGGTCAAGGAGCGGCTCGATCTGATCGACACCGACGTCACCAAGATCAAGTACTGAAAATTACATCAAAGGTCCTTATAAACATAAAAACACATTGGGAGCATGATTCTTATGGCGGAAAAAAGTATTTTCAAACATTGGCCGACGATGTTGCTTGGGCTGGTCGTGGCGGCGATATTGCTGGTGGCGGTCTTTTCGTTCCAGCTGGCACAGACGCACAGTGCGGTGGTCACGACCTTCGGGCGTCCGGCGCTGGTCACCGAGCCGGGGCTGCACTTCCGCTGGCCGTTCCCGTTCCAGAAGGTCTACCGCTTCGATCACCGGGTGCGGTGCTTCTCGGGCGGCGAGGGGAAGCTTGAGGAAACGATGACCGGCGACGGTCACAACCTTCTCGTCGGCATCTATGTGAACTTCCGCATCCGCGACGCCAAGACCTTCTTCGTCACTCTGGAAAATCTGACCAAGGCGGAAAATCAGCTCAATTCGTGGATGCGCGGCGCCAAGAACGCCGCCTTCGGGCGTTACCGCTTCAACCAGATCATCAACACCGATCCCGCGCAGATGAAGCTCGGCGAGATCCAGCAGGCGATCCGCGCCGAACTCGCCCGTCAGGCGGAGCCCTACGGCATCGAGATCGTCGGGGTGGGCGTCAACACGATCAACGTCCCCAAGACGATCAGCGAAAAGGTCTTCGACCGGATGATCGCCGAACGCAAACGCATCGCCGACAAGTACATCGCCGAGGGCAACAGCGAGGCGCGCAAGATCCGGATCAAGGCCGACAGCGAGCGCACGATCAAACTCGCCGAGGCGGAGGCCAAGGCCAAGGAGATCCGCGCGCAGGGCGACGCCGAGGCGGCGCAGTATTATGCCGAGTTCCGGCAGGATCCCGAGCTCGCGGCGTTCCTCCGCAAGCTCGACGCGCTGCGGACCGTGATGAAGGGCCGCACCACGCTGGTGGTCGACACCGCGACGCCGCCCTTCGATCTGCTGAAACCCGCGGCAAGTGCTCCGCAGGCGACCAAGTAACCCCTCCGGGAGCGAGTTACAGATGCAAAACGAAAACAAATCCGGTCTTCCCGCCTTCGATACTTCGGGGCGCTACGAAAGCGGCCTCAAGTCGCTGGTGAAGAGCCTGCAGTGGGCATTCGCCATTCTGCTTGGGCTGATCGTGCTGATGCTGATCTACTTCTTCAGCTGGGGCGGTTACTTCTCGGTCGAACCGCAGCAGGCGGTGATCGTGATGCGCTTCGGCAGGATCCGCGACACGCTGACCTCCGGCGGTCACTGGTACTTCCCGTACCCGGTGCACCGCTTCATCCGGGTGCAGACCAACCAGCAGTTCCTGAAAATCACCTTCCAGCAGTCGCAGGTCAACCCCGACGAGATCAAGGACTCCTTCGAGCCGGGGCTGGACGACTATCTCTTGACCGGCGACGCGAACATCGTGCTCACGTCGTGGACGCTCGGCTACAAGATCACCGACCCCGCCAAGTACTACGAAACGCTGGCGACGCCGGAAAAACCGGTCGTCAACGGCCGCGTCGCCGAGGACGACGAGGTCGTCGACGCCAACGGGTTTACCGGACGGCGCGGACCGCGCACCTTGCTGCGCAATTTGTTCCGTCAGGCGGTGCTGCGGGTGAGCGCGACGAGCAAGGTCGACGAACTCCTCGCCACCGGGCAGGCGCGTTACAGCGAAGCGGTCCAGCGCGAGTTCACGAAACTGCTCGACGCCGCCGACTGCGGGATCACCCTCGAAAGCGTGGTGCTGGATCAGGTGCTGCCCCCCGCCAAGACCAAGGAGGCGTTCGCCTCGGTGACGGCGGCGAGCACGACGATGTCCACGCTCCGCAACCAGGCGGAGGCGTACCGGGTCGAGACCGCCAACGACGCGCTGGCGCGCGAGGCGGAGATCCTCGCCGCCGCCGCGACCTACCGCACCGAGACCGTGTCGTCGGTCAAGGCGGAAAGCAGTTACTTCAAGAGTATCCTCAAGGAGTACAACGGCAACCCGCGTCCGGTGCGGATGGCGCTGTTCACCTCGGCGCTCTCCGGCGCGCTCGCCGAGATCGGCGAGGATAAGTTCGTGTTAAGCTCCGGCGGCGACAAGCGGCAGCTGTGGCTGCGGCTCAATCCCGAGCCCAAGCGTCCCGCCGATCCGGATCAGCAAAAAGCGGAGAAATGACCCATGGCTCACTGCGATGACAAACATACCCACGGCGCCGCCTGCTGCTGCGGCGACCACGAACACCACCATCACGAGGCGGACTCCACCTGCATCTGCGGTCACGACCACAAGGCGGAGGGCGGAGTCGGTCACGACCGGTCGATGGGACGGATCTTCTTCGCGCTGATCGGCGGCTTGCTGACGCTGAACAGCTATCTGTTGTCGACGCTGCTGCCCGGTCAGGCGTTCGCCGCCCAGATGAGCGCGCTGCTCGGCGCCTTCATTCTGGCGCTGCCGATCATCTGGGTGGCGGTCAAGGACCTCGTCCGCGGCAAAGTCTACATGAACGAGCTCGTCGCGCTGGCGATCCTCGCGGCGCTGGCGCTGGCGGACTTCCAGTCGGCGGGATTGATCGCGTTCTTCCTGCTCGTGACGATCATCATCGAAACGCGCACCGCCAGCGGCGCCCAGCGTTCGATCGAGGAGCTGATCAAACTCACGCCCAACACGGCGCGCAAGCTCGTCGACGGCGGCGAAGTCGAAGTTCAGGCGACCGAACTCAAGGTCGGCGACGTGATTCGGGTGCGCCCCGGCGAGAACTTCCCCGTCGACGCGCGCATCAAAAGCGGCGAGAGCACCGTCAACCAGGCGTCGATCACCGGCGAATCCGTCCCGGTCGAAAAGATGCCCGGCAGCGACGTCTTCGCCGGCACCCAGAACCTCACCGGTCTGCTCGACCTCGAAGTCACCAAGGTCGGCGAGGACACTACCCTCGGCAAGGTCAAGGACATGATCCTGCAGGCGGAGTCGAGCCGCACCCCGGTGGTGCGGATCATCGACCGCTACGCCGGTTACTACACCCCGACGGTGCTGATGATCGCGTGGGTCACCTGGTGGTTCACCGAAGATCTGAGTTCGGTCATCGCGTTCCTCGTGATCGCCTGTCCGTGCGCGGTGGTGCTGGCGACGCCGACGGCGGTGGTCGCGGCGGTCGCGGCGGCGGCGCGGCTCGGCATCTTCATCAAGAACGTCAGCCACCTGGAGCTGGCGAGCAAGATCACTTCGTTCGTCTTCGACAAGACGGGCACGCTGACCGACGGTCTGCTGTCGGTGGTAAAACTTCAGCCCTTCGGCGAAATATCGCCCGCGGAGCTGTTGCTCACCGCCGGTTCGGTCGAGCGGTACAGCAACCACCCGACCGCCGTGGCGATCCAGAAGCTCGCCGCCGAGGCGGGGCTGGAACTCAATGAAGCTTCGGACTTCACCGAGAGCCACGGCAAGGGCGTCCGCGCCCTCGTCGGCGGCGCCGAGGTGCGCGTCGGACGCGCCAACTGGATGCAGGAGCAGGGCTTGACCATCCCCGAACACAACGCCGCCGAATCCGAGGGGATGAGCGTCGTCTATGTGGCGCGGGGCACGGAGATCCTCGGCTGGATCGGCTTCCGCGACAAGATCCGCGCCGAGGCGAAGGAGATGCTCTCGTCGCTGCGGAGCATGGGCGTGCGCTACTGCGCGATGGTCACTGGCGACCGGCGCTCCGTCGCCGAAAGCGTCGCCTCGCAGCTGCAGATCGACGAGTTCCAGAGCGAGTGCCTCCCCGAGGGCAAGGTCGCCTTCGTCGAGCGCGTCAAGGAAAACAGCACCGTGGCGGTGGTCGGCGACGGCGTCAACGACGCTCCGGCGCTCGCCGCGGGCGACCTCGGCATCGCGATGGGCGCCATCGGCAGCGACGTCGCGATCAACAGCGCCAGCATCGCCCTCATGACCAACGATCTGCGCCGGATATCCATGCTGATTTATCTGTCGCGCAAATCCCAGCTCATCATCAACCAGAATCTGGTCTTCGGCATGCTCTTCGTCTTCGGCGGCATGATCCTCTCGGTGATCGGCGTGATGACGCCGGTCTGGGCGGCGGTGCTGCACACCGTGAGCACGCTGATAATCGTCTTCAACAGTGCGCGGCTGGTCCGCACCGGCGAGGAGCTGACGCTGGAGGAATCCGGCGACGACGCTCCGGCACGGAAGTGAAACGGGGGCGTTCTTCATGGCTACTCAAAGTGAACCGGTGGTGCGGGCGGTCGGGCTGACCAAGGTCTTCCGCGACTTTTGGGGTCGTCCCAAGGCCAAGGCGGTGAACTCCATCGACTTCGAGATCCGCCCCGGCGAGGTGGTGGGTCTCTTGGGACCCAACGGCTCCGGCAAGTCGACCACGGTCAAGATGCTGCTGGGGCTGCTCTATCCCACGGGCGGCAGGCTGTCGGTCTTCGGGCGTTCGCCCCGGGTGGTCGCCACCAAGCGCGAGATCGGCTATCTGCCCGAGGAGTCCTACCTCTACAAGTACCTCACCGCCGCGGAGACGCTGGATTTCTTCGGTTCGCTCTTCAATCTGTCGGCGCAGGACCGGAAGGAACGCATCGACCAGCTGCTCGAGATGGTCGGGCTGGAACACGCCCGCCGCCGCCGCGTCGGCGAATTTTCCAAGGGCATGGCGCGGCGCATCGGTCTGGCGCAGGCGATGATCAACGACCCGTCGTTCCTGATCCTCGACGAACCGACGAGCGGTCTCGACCCGCTGGGGTGCCGCGAAGTCAAGGATCTGATCCTCACGCTGAAGCGCCGCGGCAAGACCGTGCTGGTCACGAGCCACCTTTTGAGCGACGTCGAAGACGTCTGCGACCGAGTGATCATCCTTTACGGCGGGCGCATCCGCGCCGAGGGCAGCTTGAACGAACTTCTGACCGTGAGCGACGCCCAGCGCATCACCACCCCGGCGCTCGAACCGCCGGTGATGGAAAAACTGCTCGCCCTTCTGCGCGAAAATCTCCACGGCGAGGAGTTCAAGGTCGATAGGCCGCGGCGCACGCTCGAGGAGTTCTTCCTCGACGTGATCGCCAAGGCGCGCGCCGAGAGCGTCGAGACCGCCGGCGTCGCGGGCGGCGGACGGATCGCCGAATATCTCGCGAAGGGCGACGAATCGAGCGCGGTACTGGCGTCGCTGGTGGGCGAAGAGCCCGCCGCCGCCGCGCCGCAGTCGGCGGAACAGCCGCAGGAGCAGGCTCCGGAGCTCTCCGAACGGATCCGGGAGCTGACCGGCGAACCCGCGCCCCAGCCGGAGCAGCCGGCGGAGACCGCGGCGCGCGACGACGAGGCGGAACTTTCCGCCGCCAACGCGAAGCTGAACGACCTTCTGGGCGGCAAACGGGAGTGAGGATCCCCGCCCGGGCGGGGTTGCAAACCAATGAAAGCATATACTGCCATAGTCAAACTGACACTGCGCAACGCGGTGCGCTCGCACGTCTTTCAGCTGTTGCTGGGGCTGCTCATACTCTGTGTGGGTCTGGTCCCGACGACGGTCGGCGGCGGTACCGCCACGGACTTCATCCGGGTGTCGCTGTCGTACAGTCTGTGGGGTGTCGGCGCGATATTGTCGCTGTCGGCACTGTGGGTCGGCTGCCATGTGATGTCCTCCGACATCGACAGCTATCAGCTGCACATGGTGGTCACCAAACCGGTTTCCCGCGTGACGGTGTGGCTCGCCAAGTGGACGGGGGTGTCGCTCTTGCATCTGTTTCTGCTGCTCTTGTCGGCGGCGGCGATCTACTGCATCGTGACGTGGCGCTTCGAGAACGGCAAGTTCCCCGCGGAAGAGCGGGAAAAGATCCGCAACGAAGTGCTGGTGGGGCGCCGGGTCTTTCTGCCGCGCAGTCCGGATTACCAACTCCTGGCGCAGGAGCGCGCCAAGGCGAAGATCATCGACCGGCAGAAGCGCGGCATCAAGCTCGATCTGTCGCCCAAGGCGCAGGAACGGCTTCTCAAATCCTGCATCAAGGAGGTCATCACTCAGGCGAGCGAAGTCGCGCCATCGCGCGAACGCGCCTGGGTCTTCGAAGGCGTGCCCCGTCACCCCGACCGTCCGCTGTTTCTGCGCTACCGCCCCTATGTGGGCAAGGTCAGCAGCGAACGCCAGCGCATGACGCGGGTCCACTGGTTCGTCGGCGTGCCGCGCCCGCAGAAGGCGGACGAGGAGAACTCCGGCGCGGCGGCGCAGGACACCGCCGGCCGCAAGGAGTATTTCATGTATCCCATCACCCAGAACCCCAATCAGGTGATGTCGGGCGAATTCCACGAACTCATGCTCCGCGGCGAATGGGGCGTCGTCACCCCGGACAACGAGGTCATGCTCTGCGTGATCAACGTCGATCCGGTGCAGGCGAAGCACTACTACCAGCCTGCCGACGGTCCGAAGCTGCTGATCCAGGTCACCGGCTTCTTCGGCAACTACGTGCGCGGCGTGCTCGTGCTGATGATGCAGATCGTGCTGATGTCGGCGCTGAGCTGCGCCTTCGGCGGTTTCCTGACGCTGCCGACGGCGGTCTTCGTCACGTCGAGTTATCTGCTCTTCGGCGCGATCTCGATCTTCATGACCGACAGCGACTACTATGTGAACGGCATGACGGACCGGGTCGGGCAGTTCGTCGCCCGGGCGCTGCTCAAGGTGGTGATCCCGCTCCAGAGCTTCGACGTCACCGATCTCGTCGCGGGCGGCGAGCTGGTCGAGTGGAGCCAGATCTGGTTCCTGACGTGGTTCTATCTGCTGTGCCGGGCATTGCCGCTCGTGCTTGTCGGCATCTACTTCTACTGGCGGCGTGAAATCGGATTGGCGATAAGAAAATGAAATTCCGTACTTTGAGCATATATTTCGTGCTGATCTGCGTGACGGTCGGCATGCTTGTCGGCATCCGTTCGGTCCAGAAGAACCTCGACGCCCAGATCGCGGAGCACCGTCTGCGCTTCACCGGCGAGATCAAAAACGCGCCGCCGCTCGTCGTCTTCACGACGGTCGCGATGGGGAGCTTCCGCGGTCTCGTCGCGGACCTGTTGTGGCTGCGCGCCGATTCGCTCAAGCTCAAGCAGAGCTACTACGAAATGGTGCAGCTGGCGCAGTGGATCACCGATCTGCAGCCGACCTTCTCGGGGGCGACGGCGTTCCTGGCGTGGAACATGGCGTACAACATCTCGGTCACCTGCTCGGATTTCGCCGACCGCTGGCGCTGGGTCAACGAAGGGATAAAACTCCTCCGCGACCGGGCGCTCGAGTACAACCCCGACGACCCCAAGCTCTACAAGGAGCTGGCGTGGATCTTCGAGCACAAGATGGGCAACGTGATGGACGACGCCCAGCTGTATTACAAAAACCGGCTCGCGGTCCAGATGGACGGCGCCTTCGGACCGCATCCCGACTGGGAAAAGATGGCGGCCGCCCCCGTCGGCAAAAAGGCGTTTTTGCTGAAATACCCCGCCGACCATCAGCTGTGGACGCTGCTCGCGGAAGCCGGGATCGCCGATTACGACCGCCTCTACGCCGCCTACGCGGCGGCGACGCCGTATCTGCCGGCCGAGGTGAACAACGCGCTCGCCCCCGCGCCGGAACTGCGCGAAGAGCTCCTGAACTGCCTCCGCGCCGAATATCTGCGCGCGGAGTTCCGGCTGGATTCGCGCAAAATTTTGGAACTCAACAAAAAATACGGCGAGATGGACTGGCGCGTTCCCGAGTCGCAGGCGATCTACTGGGCGACCGAAAGTCTGCTCCGCAACGGCGACCAGCGCGACATCAACACCGACCGGATGATCTCCCACTCGCTCTACGAATCCTTCAAGGCGGGCAAGATCCTGACCGTCGACGAACGCAAGTTCGAGACCATGGTCGTGATCCCCAACCTCGCGCTGGTCGACTCCGTGTACGCGACCTACACCGACGCCCAGAACTACCACGACGCCGATACCCCCATCCTCTCCAGCTTCCGCACCGCGCGGATCAACTTCACCAAGGAGGCGATCTCCATCCTCTACAACTACGGCGCCTTCTCCAAGGCGGAGGAGTATTACAAGCGCCTCGTCGAGGACGACGGTCCCCAGAAGAAGGAGGAGGGCGGCAAGGTCATCTACTACCGCAACCTCGAAGAGTTCGTGATGGCGCAGTGGGTCGAGATCATCGCCACCTCCAACCCGGAACAGGCAAGCGAGATCATCAGCGGACTCATCTTCCGCAGCATCAACTACATGCTCTACAACGACCAGGACGCCGCGGTCGCCAACGAACGCATCGCCCGCTACGTCTACAACTACTACGCCAAGAACATCGGCACCTCGGAGCGGATGGTGCTGCCGCCCTACAAGGAGATCAAGCGCAGCGTGGTCGAAAGCTGCATGCGGGTCTTCCCCCCGGGGCTGGTGAACACGCTGAAGGCGAAGATCGCCGCGGAGCAGGCGGAGGAGGAAGCCGCCCGGCCCGCCGCCGAAAAGACCGATAAATGAGCGCGAATGCCCGAAGGAGGCGGGGCGACGTCAAATGGATCACGACAGACGAGCAGACGGTACCATGAGGTCGTATCTTTTCCGGTGCGCGGCGGCGGCGCTGGCGCTGCTGACCGCCGGATGCGTCAGCGTGGATTACGTCGGGCAGGAGTTCGATCCGATCCCGGAGGGGACTCCGGTGACCTATTTTTCCGGGCGCGACGAGATCCCGCCGGGCAAGTACCGGATCATCGGCAGGGCGCATATCAAAACCACCCGGAAGCACTTCGACAAGTTCGACGCCCGGGAGTTCCTGATCGACGAGGCGCGCAGCCGCGGCGCCGACGCCGTCGCGCTGGTCGACTTGAAGAGGATCAAGGTCGGCGTCTACGAACGGGATGAAGCCTCCGATCTCGACATCTCGCTGCCCTCCAAACACGGCACCGGGCTGGAACTGCACGAGGAATTCGGGAAGCCCGAGGAGCTCCGGGGCGAGACCCACTCGCGCCGGGAAATACATCTGCGGGCGCTCTTCCTAAAGGACCGCGAGGCGCTGGAGGAGATCCTCGCCCGGCGCGGTCGGGAACTCGACCAGCTGGTGAAGCAGCCCGATCCCGCGGTCCCCGGTCCCGCCCGTCTCGCTCCGGTCGCGGAATCCCCGGACGCCGCTCCGGCGTCCTCCGCCGAAGCCAAGTAGAAACTCAGTCGAGCTCTTCCAGCAGATATTCCAGAATCTCGCCGAAAAGCGGAATGGGCGAGTCGTGCCCGCCGTGGGTGATGGCGCGGAAAACCTTGCCCGGTCGGTCGTCCAGCTTGTCGCGCAGATCGTACATCTCCGCCACCGGCATGATCCCGTCCGCCGTGCCGTGCGCGTAAAAGAGCGGCATCGTGAGCTTTTCCGCCTGGGCGGAAACGTCGTGCGCCTCGTAGTCGTCCGCCGTGTAGTGCGCCTCGATCGCAGCGGCGATCTCCCGGTGTATCGACAGCCTGCCGCGGCGCAGGAACTCCAGATAGCGCCGGAGCTTCGTCGCGCCGCCCATGACCCCGAGCGCGTCGACCAGCTCCGGACGGCGCACCGCGAAGATCATCGCTCCGGAGCCGCCCATGCTGCCCGACACGAAGACGTAGCGCCGGAAACCGTACCGCGCGCGGCAGGCGACGAGGATCCCGGCAAGGTCGGTCACGGCGGCAGGACACATCCACGCGTTGCCGCGCAAATTGGGCGAAACGACGCTCAAATGGAGCTTTTCGATCAGGGGCAGCCGGGTCTTGATGTCCTCCCGGGTGAAGAGCTGGTCGCCGGTCGAACCGTGACCGTGCAGATAGACGAGGCAGTCCGAGCCCGCCCCCGCGTCGCAGAGCATGTACCAGTCGTTCGTACCGTCGACGCAACTCGTGTACTCGATCCGCTTCGGTTCCGCCGTGTAGTTTTCCATCATATCCCAGCACTCCTCCCGCTTTGAAAATGTCTTTCCCGGACGAACATGTTTTAATATACCGCCCGGAGCGGGGAAAAAACATCGCCGATCCTGCAAAAACATCGATTATTCTGCAAAAGCCCGCCGTTTCCGTCGCGGTCGGCGGGATTTTTTGCCCGCCGCAACTTGCAATCTGCGCGGGCGCGGGCGATATTATCCGCAAAACAAAACGGCATTATGTTTTTCGGCATGGAGATATCTTGAGATGAAAAACTTCAACGAGGATTTTCTGAAAGCGTTTTATGCGAGCCCCGAGGCGCTGGGCTTCAACCGTCTGCCGTCGCGCGCGGCGATGATCGAGGCGCGGAGTTGCGAGAAGGCGCGCTCCGGCGAGTCTGACGGCTTGAGCCTCGACGGCGAGTGGACTTTTTTTACCGAATCTTCGCCGATCGTGGCGTATAGTCAGATAGACGGTATGTTGAGTTTCGACCACGTCCGACCCAAAACGATCCGTGTGCCCTCGTCGTGGGGCGAGATCCCGGGTTTCGACGCGCCGCACTACACCAACGTGCAGATGCCGTTCCCCGGCAACCCGCCGTGCTCGCCCGAGCACAATCCGACCGGCGTCTACAACAACAACTTTAATCTCGACACGCTGGCGGAACGGACGGTGCTCCGCTTCGAGGGAGTCGAGGGGATTTTTTCCGTCTGGATCAACGGCAAACTCGCAGGAGCCTCGAAAGAAGGGCGCTCGGCGGTCGAGTTCGACGTGACGGAGTTTGTCTGCCAGGGCTGGAATCAGATCTGGGTTGAGGTCTCCAAGTTCTCCGAGGCGACCTTCCTCGAAGATCAGGACCACTGGTATCTGCCGGGGATCACCCGTTCGGTGTCGCTCCGCTTCTTCAACAGCTACCACATCGGCGACGCCTTCGCGCGCACCACGCTCGCAGACGATATGACGACGGGACTGCTCGACCTCGAACTCGCGGTCGCCGTCCCCGAGAACGCCGCCGCCGAGCCGGAACTCGCGGCGACGCTCTTCGACGCGGAGGGCAAAGCGGTCGCCGAGTTCGCCCCGCGCTTCGTGAATGTGAGCGGCATGTTCGGCAACCGCAGCGACCGCACCCGCACCCGCGCGGCGGCGAAGCTCGAACTCCCGGAGGTGAACCGCTGGACGAGCGAGACGCCGTACCTCTACACGCTGGAGATCGTGCTTTCGGCGGAGGGCAAGGTGCGGTCGTGCGTGCGCTTCCGCGTCGGCTTCCGGCGCTACGAGATCAAAAACGGACTCTTCCGCGTGAACGGCGTGCCCGTCCGCATCGACGGCATGAACCGCCACGACTCGCACGACAAGTACGGCAAGCATGTGCCGCGCGAGATGATCGAAAAGGAATTGCGGCTGATGAAGGCGTTCAACGTCAACGCCGTCCGCACCAGCCACTACCCGAACGACCCCGCGTTCTACGACCTCTGCGACGAGCTCGGGCTCTATGTCGTCGCCGAGGCGAATCTCGAAACCCATGCCTACTACGACGACCTCTGCCGCAACCCGATCTACGCCCCCGCCTTCGCGGACCGCGCGGCGCGCAGCTTCGAGCGCGACAAGAACCACGCCTGCATCTACGCCTGGAGTCTCGGGAACGAATCCGGCGCGGGTCCGAACCACGCGGCGATGGCGGGGTATTTCCGCTTCCGCGATCCGTCGCGTTTGCTGCACTACGAACCCTGTGTGCGCTACGTCGAGGGGGCGAGCCTCGCGGACGAGAACTATTTCGGCACCAAGGCGTTCGTCCGCCACGAGGCGCTGCGGCACTTGACCGACTTCGTGGCGCCGATGTACCCGTCGCCCGCCGAGATCGAGACCTGGGCGCGCGAAAACACCCTCGATCACCGCCCGATGATCATGTGCGAATACAGCCACGCGATGGGCAACAGCAACGGTTCGCTCAAGGACTATTTCTCCCTCTTCGAGCGTTACCCGAGATTGCAGGGGGGCTTCATCTGGGAGTGGGTCGACCACGGCATCTTGCAGAAACAGCCGGACGGTCGCGAGGAGTGGCGCTACGGCGGCGACTTCGGCGACGAACCGAACGACCGCAACTTCTGCGTCGACGGCATCGTCTGGCCCGACCGGACGCCGCACCCCGCGTTGTACGAGTTCAAGCGCCTCGCCCAGCCCGCCAAGTTCGCCTTCGACGAAGCGAACGGCATTTTGCAGATCGAAAACCTGCGGAATTTCAAGGACCTGAGCGATCTCAAACTCTGCTGGCGCGTCGATGCCGACGGCGCGCGGATCGCCTCGGGCGAAGCGGTCGTCAACGCCCCGCCGCGCGGCATGACGGCGGCGCGGATCAATGTCCCGAACGTATCCGGCAAGCTCCGGGTTCTTTCGGTCGAGCTCCGGCGCGCCGACGGCACTTCGACCGCGGAGGGGCATTTCACCCTCGCGGAGCTCCCGGCGGAGCTCCCGCCGCGTCCGCGCGCCGAAGTGACGGTGCAAAGCGGCGCGACCGGTGCGGAGCTGGTTTCCGGAGCCGTGAAGCTCACTCTCGGCAGCGCCGGGGTGGTTGAATTTTCGTGCGGCGACCGGAAACTGCTGCGGCAGGGACCGCGCCTCAACATCTGGCGCGCCCCGCTCGACAACGACGGCATAAAACTCATGCCCCACCGCAAGAAGGGACCGCTCCCCGAGTGGCTCGAAAAGGGCTTCGACAAGGTGAAACTGGCGACCGACCGCGCGGTCTTTTCCGCAGCGGGCGGGAATCTGCACGCGCTGGCGATGGCGCCCGGGATAGCCGGAACCGAACTCGAATTTTCGCAGGAGCTGACGCTCCGGAACGACGGGACGGCGCTCTGTTGCTTCACCTTCGACGTGCCCCCCGCCTTCGAGGACCTGCCGCGCGTCGGGGTCAAACTGGAGCTGCCCGACAGCTTCGGTCGCATCACCTACCGCGGTATGGGACCGCTCGAAAACTACCGCGACCGCGACGCCGCGGCATACGAAGGCGTCTTCGCGGATACGGTCGACGGGATGTTCACGCCGTACATCATGCCGCAGGCGAACGGCAACCGGACGCGCGTCCTGTACGCCGCCTGCCGCGACGCTTCGGGGCAGGGGCTGCTGATCGCCGCCCCCGGGCGCATGGAGTTCTCGGTCAGCCGTTACGCGCAGGAAGACGTGACCGAGGCGCGCCACCTTTCCGATCTGAAGCGGGACGGGGTGCTGCACGTCTTCTGCGACGCCTTCCAGCGCGGCGTCGGCACCGCGACCTGCGGTCCGGACGCGCTGGAACAGTACCGGATCGCCCCCGGCAGGTACAGACTTGAACTCTTGCTTGTGCCGCTCGCTCCCGGCGACGATGCGAACTCCGTCGCGCGGGCGGTCCTGACCGGAGGAGGAACACTCTGATGCGCCGCCTGACCATACTTTTGACCGCGCTGCTCGCGGCGGCGGCGCTCCGGGCGGCGACGCCGGAGGAGATCAACCGGGTCGCCGGCATGGATATCTTCGGCAAAGCCGAGCTGTGGAGCGAATCGCCCCAAGCCGTCATCGGGAGGCTCCGGCTAAAGTGCCGCGCGGAAAAGTCGGGCGACGAGGAGATCTTTGCCGCGCCGCTCAGACGGGATGTCTTCGACTGTCCGGCATCCGAGTTCCGGCTCACCGCCGTCCGCGGCAAGGTGACGGGGCTGGATCTGATCCTTCTCAACAAAGGCGACAGCGCGACCAAGAAAAACAAGCGCAGCGCCTTCAAGAAGGAGCTGCAGCGGCAGTCCGGCAAACTGGAAAAACTGCTGCGTTCCCGCTTCGGCAGACCCCGGCGCGCCTACTTCGGCGTCGGTACTTTGAGCAAACATCTCCCCGCGTGGGACTGCGGTCCGCATGTGCTGCTGCTCGACTACTCGGAGAGCGAGTATCTGATCATCCACATCGCCTCCGAAAAGAATGCTGCCGAACACCGCTCCCGCGTCTCCGACGGCTCCCGCGTCGAGTCGAAGGATTCCTACGCCGCCAACGTGCGGCGCGATCCCAACGGCGACACCTTCATCGACGGCGTGCCGATGGTCAATCAGGGACAGAAGGGATACTGCGTCCCCGCGACGGTCGAACGGGTGCTGCGCTATTTCGGCGTCTCCGGCGTCGACATGCACAAACTGGCGGAGCGCGCCAACACCGGCAACGGCGGCGGCACCACCGTCGACGGGGTCGTGCACGGCACCAAGAAGCTGCTCGTCGAATACGGGCTCCGGATGCGCGACGCGGGCAAGTTCCGGCGAGCTTCGATCTGCCGCTACGTCGATCAGGGGATCCCGGTATTGTGGTTTCACTTTTCGACGCCGGATTTCAAGGCGCGCCTCGACGAGAGCCTCGCCGAGCGGTCCAAGTCCTCGCCGGAGGAGTGGAAGACGCACCTCGCGGGACTGCACAAGATCCGCCGGTCCTCCGAAGGCGCCCACGTCGCGCTGCTGATCGGCTACAACAAGGGAACCGACGAATTCGCGGTCTCGAACTCGTGGGGGGACCGCTACCGGATCGCCTGGGTGCGCTTCTCGGATATGGAACAGGCCGACTCCAAATGCAACATCTTCGTCGTGACCCCGCGCAAATGACGCCGCCGGACGTTGCGGCGGTTGACAAATCGCCGCTTCGGGGTTATATTAAAACAATGATAATTTCATAAACCGTAATCGGGGAACCTTGATCCGCGTCGGAATTGCGGATCGAAGACGGCGATTCCGCCGTCGCACCGCGAGGTATTCCGAAGGGTTTCGGGAAGTCGTCGTCAGGCGCCCGCCGGGGCGGAAAGGAAGGCGCTTCCCGGAGCATTTCCGGTCTCTTTGCGGCGCGTGTCTCCCAATTACCCGAAAAAATGGGAAATACGACCGAAATGGAAGAGGCGAAACACATTTGCGTCTATTCCGGATCCGCGCATCCGGAGCTCTCGCAGCAGATTGCCAACTATCTTGGCATCAATCTCGGCAAGGTACACATCACTCACTTCCCCGACGGCGAGATCTTCGCGCAGTTCGAGGAAAACGTCCGCCGCGCCGACGCCTTTCTGATCCAGCCGACCTGCAACCGGCCCAACGACTATCTGATGGAACTGCTCATCATGATCGATGCCGCCCGCCGCGCGAGCGCCGCCCGCATCACCGCCGTGCTCCCCTACTTCGGCTACGCCCGGCAGGACCGCAAGGACAAACCCCGCGTTCCCATCACCGCCAAACTGGTCGCCAACATGCTCACCGCCGCCGGCGCCGACCGGGTGCTGACCGTCGACCTCCACGCCCAGCAGATACAGGGCTTCTTCGACATCCCGGTGGATCACCTCTACGCCCGTCCGGTGCTGGTCCCGTACCTCAAGACGCTGATCGGCGACAACGGCGTGGTCGTCGCTCCCGATTCGGGCAGCACCAAGATGGCGATGTACTACGGCGACATGCTTCAGGCGGGCTTCGCGGTCGTCACGAAGCGCCGCATCAACGCGACCACGGTGGCGTCCAATCTGCTCGTGGGCGAGGTCCGCGACCGCGTCTGCGTGATCACCGACGACCTGACCAGCACCGCCGGGACGCTCTGCGCCGCCGCGCGCATCCTCAAGGAGAACGGCGCCGCCAAGGTCTACGCCGCCGTGTCGCATTGCCTGCTCAACGACAAGGGCAAGGAAAAGCTCCTTTCCACCCCCGAGATCGAGCAGCTCGTCACCACCGACGCCGTGCCCGTCACCGATACCCTCGGCGGCAAGATCAAGGTGATCAGCATCGCGCCGCTCCTCGGCGAGGCGATCAGCCGCATCCATTACGGCAAGTCCATTTCGTCGCTATTCTATCTCAAGGATTGAACGGCGAAGTTTTTTTCAACCGGGAACCAAACTCACTCACACATAGTCAAAGCGACAAGAAAGGAAATCCATGAGCAAGGAAACCCCCAAAATCAAGGTGGAAGCGCGTACTGCCTTCGGCAATAACGCCTCCCGCCGTCTCCGCAACGCCGGAAACATTCCGGCCGTAATCTACGGAAACGGCAAAGCCCCCCGCGCCGTGCAGGTCAACTCCGACGCGTGGTGCGCCTTCAGCGCCAGCCATGCCAGCCAGATGGTCACGCTGCTCGAGGACGGCAAGGAAGTCCCCGCGCTGATCAAGGAAGTCCAGTACAACCACCTCAAAAACTACTTTGTCCACATCGACTTTCAGGAAGTCAGCCTCGACAAGGAGATCAGCGCGGCGGTGCCGCTCCACGCCCACGGCGAGTGCTACGGCGCCGCCCACGGCGGCATCCTGGAGCAGGACCTCCACGAGCTGCCCGTGCTCTGCCGCCCGAAGGATCTGCCCGACGGCATCCGCGTCGACGTCACCGACCTCAAGATCGGCGACGGCCTGACCGTGGCGCAGCTGACGCTGCCCGCCGGCGTCAAGGCCGACATCGCCGCCGATACGCTGGTCTTCCATGTGGTCCGTCCGCAGGAAGAGGTTGAAGCCGAGCCCGCCGCCGCCGAGGAGGCCGCGACCGAGCCCGAGGCGATCAACGAGAAGAAGACCGAGGCGCGCGCCGCCGAGAAGGAAAGCAAGGAAAAGGAGCATAAGTAAGCGAAATGAACGCTTCTTCCCGCAGCGGAGACACGACCGTGAAGCTGGTGGTCGGGCTGGGCAATCCGGGGGCGGAGTACGCCTCCAGCCGCCACAATGCCGGTTTCATGGTCATCGAGCGTCTGCTCGCGTCGCTGCCGGCGGGGAGGTTCACCGAAAGCCACAGTGCGTCGAGCCGGTTCTTTTCCGGCAGGTTCCGGCGGAGTCCGCTGTATCTGCAGCAGCCGCTGACCTACATGAACCTGAGCGGCGAAGCCGTCGCCTGCGCGGCGGGCAGACTGCAGCTCGAGCCCTCCGAGATCCTGATCGTTTCGGACGACATGGATCTGCCGCTGGGGCGGCTCCGGCTGCGGCGCGGCGGTTCCGACGGCGGTCATAACGGACTCAAGTCCGTGATTGCCGAGCTGGGCAGCGCCGATTTCCGGCGGCTGCGCCTCGGGATCGGCCGTCCGGAGCACCGGGGAGAGGTGATCGACCATGTGCTGAGCGCCTTCACCCCCGACGAACAGCGGCGTTTCGACGCCGAGCTGGACGCCGCGGTCAAGGCGGTCAAACTGGTGCTGAGCGTTCCGTTTCAGCTGGCGATGAATGAAGTCAACCGCCGGGAAGCCGACCCGGCGCAGGAAGCAGAAACCAACAAGCAAAACCAATAGTTGCGAGGTATTACTTTGAAAAAATACGAAGCGGTATTCATTCTGGACATCCGCAAGGCGGATGACGAGGGCGCGTCCTTCAGCAAGGAGCTTTCCGAATTCATCGAGTCGCTCGGCGGCAAAATGGAGTCGGCGGTCCCGATGGGGCGCAAGCAGTTCACCTACGAGATCAACAAGCGCCGCGCGGGGCTGTATTTCGATTTCGTCTTCACCCTCGGCGCCGACAAGGTGCGCGAGATCAAGGAGAAGTACAAACTCGACGCCCGCGTTCTGCGCAATCTGATCTTGATCTACGACCGTCCCGAAAACGCCGGCGAAGTCAAGTTGAACTTTGACTGAGCCGATTGGGAGCACACACCCTGAAACACACACTCCGGACAGAACGGGAGGAAACGTAACATGGCATCGTTGAACAAGGTTTTTCTGTTGGGCAATCTCGTCCGCGACCCCGATCTGCGCGGTCTGCCGAGCGGACAGAGCGTCTGCGAACTGCGTATCGCCGTCAGCCGCCGCTATGTCAACGGCAGCGGTCAGGAGACCGAGGAGACCTGTTTCGTCGACGTGGTGGTCTGGGGCAAGAGCGCCAAAAACTGCAAGCAGTATCTGGCGAAGGGTTCGCAGGTCATGGTCGAGGGGCGGCTGCAGCTCGACCAGTGGGAGGACCGCAACGGCGGCGGCATGCGTTCGCGGCTGCGGGTGATCGCCGAGCAGGTGCAGTTCATGAACCGCCGCTCCAACGGGGACGGCGAGGGACGCTCCTACGACGACGGCGGCGCCGCTCCCGAAGCGCGCCGCTACGGCAACGCCCCCGCCGGAGGTCCCGGTATGCCGCCGATGCCCGAGGCGAACGGCGGATCCGCCGACGCCCCGGTGGACGACATCCCGTTTTGATCGGAAGTTTCATAAGCAAATCAAACCGTAAAGTTTCTTAAAGAAAGGATTTTTCCATGCAAGGACAGAAGAGAACGGGCGGACGGCGTCGCCGGACCGCTGCCAAACCGAAGAACTGCCGTTTCTGCGAAGCGAAGGTTCGCTACATCGACTTCAAGGACGCCGAGACGCTGTCGCGCTTCCAGACCGAGAAGGGCAAGATCATGCCGCGCCGCATCACGGGCAACTGCCTGGACCACCAGAAGATGCTCGCCACCGCGGTCAAGCGCGCGCGGATCATCGCGCTGGTGTACTAATTCATATCAGCCGGAAGGAATTTCATCATGGCTCAGGTATCGTTGATTCTGCTTGACGACGTCGAAAACCTCGGTCTCGCCGGAGACGAGGTCAACGTCGCTCCCGGGTACGCCCGGAATTATCTTCTGCCGCGCGGGCTTGCCGCCAAGGCGACGCCGGGGATTTTGCGGCTCGTCGAATCGCGCAAGGCGCAGATCGCCGCCCGCCGCGCTCAGGAACTCGCCGACGCCAAGGCGCTCGCCGAGAAGCTCGCGACGGTCGAGATCTCCATCGCGATGCAGGCGACCGAGGACAACCAGCTTTTCGGTTCGGTCACCGCGCGCATGATCGCCGACGAACTCGCGGCGCAGGGCTACAAGATCGAGCACAGCCGCATCCGGCTCGATCCGCCGATCAAGCTGCTCGGCAGCTACGAGATCGACGTCAAGCTGCACGCCGAAGTCACCGCCAAGGTCAAAGTATGGGTGGTGCGCGGCTGATGCGCGGTTTCCGGACGGCTTCGCGCCGTCCGCGGAATCCCGATGCTTCGCCGGGCGTCGGACGGGGAGTCCCGCCCCGTCCGGACCGGGGGCGGAGCTTCGCGCCGATGTTTTCGATACGACCGGGACAAAGCGGATTTTTGCGGGGGAACTGACGGTGGAGTCCGATCCTGCCAAACTGCCCGAAGGGGTGTTGCCGGACCGCGCCCAGCCGCACGCGCTCAGCGTCGAGCGGGCGGTGCTGGGGGCGATGTTGCGCGAACCCGGCGTCTGCATCGACCTGGCGGTTTCGCAATTCGGGCGTCAGGAGGTCTTTTACGTCCCCGCCCACCGGGTCATCTACCAGACGCTGGTCGAACTCCACAACACCACCCGCAGCGCCGATCTGGTGTCGCTGGCGCAGCTGCTCAAGGAACGGGGCAAGCTCGACGGCGTCGGCGGCGAAGTCTACCTCGCCGAACTCGACGGCAGCATCTCCACCACGGTCAATCTGGAATCGTGGTGCAAGATCCTCGTCAAATACGCGACGCTGCGGCGGATGATCGACGTCTGCTCGTCGTCGCTGCTCAAGTGCTATGACACCGACATGGACGTCACCAAGCTCGTCGACGAGATCGAAAGCGACATCTACGCGGTGCGCCACGACGACACTTCGCACACCGTGTTCAGCATTCAGGAGCTGGTCGCAGCCGAGGTCGATTCGCTGATCAACATCATGAACAACAAGGTCGAAGTCGGCATTCCCACCGGCTTCGCCGCGATCGACGAATACACCGGCGGCCTGAAGAAGGGCGAGATGTTCGTGCTGGCGGCGCGCCCCTCCATCGGCAAGACCACGCTGGGGCTGAACGTGATCCGCAACGTGGCGCTGCATCCGACCCATCCCCGCGCGGTGGCGTTCTTCAGCTTGGAAATGACCGAGCTGCAGATCACCCGCCGTCTGCTCTGCACCGAGGTGCAGGTCTCGGAGTCGGCGTTCTGGAACCATTCGTTCCTCGACAGCGACCTCGACAAACTTGCCCGCGTCGCGGAAAAGATCGAAAAGGCGAAGATCTGGATCGACCCCACCGGCGGACTTTCGATCGCCGAACTCCGCGCCAAGGCGCGGCGGCTGGTCAGCCAGCACAAGGTCGAGCTGATCGTGATCGACTACCTGCAGCTCATGACCGCCGACGAACGGGTCGAAAGCCGCCAGCAGGAGGTGGCGAAGATCTCGGGCGGCATCAAGAAGCTCGCCAAGGACCTCAACATCCCCGTGCTGGTGCTGGCGCAGCTCAACCGCGAGATCGACAAGAACTCCTCGCCCAACGCCCGCCCCAAGCTCGCGCATCTGCGCGAATCGGGCGCGATCGAGCAGGATGCCGACATCGTGACCTTTCTGCACCGCAACCGCGACGACACCAAGAACAACGCCGCCACCAGCGTCGAGGCGGAGTGGATCGTCGAAAAGAACCGCAACGGGCGTACCGGGGTGGTGAAACTGTTGTTCTACCCCGCGCGGATGGAGTTCGTCCCCGCCGCGCCGGGCAGCGATCAGTTCGGTCCCAAGTGAGCAACGTAATGAGGAGCCGTCGGATGAAAAGACTTGCTGGTTTGCTCCTGACCGCCGCGCTATGCGCGGCGGTCGGCGCCGCCGAAGTGGGCGAGGTCCGCTTCGAGCAGTCCGGCGCCGACCGGCTCTCCGAGGTGCAGATGGTGCTGAACACCCGGCTCCGCAAGGGTGCGGAGTACCGCCGCGAGTATCTCGACGAGGACATCAAACGTCTGTACCGCACCGGCAACTTCGCCGACGTCGAGGCGTCGGTGGACGAACTCGCCGACGGCAAGGTGCGGGTGGTCTTCAAGCTCCGGCTCAAGCCGCGGATAAGTTCGCTCAAACTCGTCGGCAACGCCAAATTTTCGACCCACGACCTGTCCAAGGAGCTCACGCTCGCGGAGGGCGGGCTGCTCAACGATCTCGAACTGCGCAAGACGTTGAACAATCTGCGCAAATTCTATCACGACCGGGGGTACAAGGATGCCAGCGTCTCCTTCGCCCAGATCGCCGACGGTCCCGGACGCGCGGCGCTGACCATCAAGATCACCGAAAATCTGCGGCTCAAGGTCGACGACGTGACCTTCGAGGGGACGGACCGGTTTTCCCAGTGGGATCTGCGCCACAGTATCGCCAACCAGTTCAGCTACTTCAACTATCTGCCGTTCCTCAACGATTTTCTGAACTACGGTCTGCTGGACCGCGCCGAGCTCGAGACGGACAAGGCGCGGCTGCGCGACAAGTACCACGACGCCGGTTATCTGGACTTCAAGGTCGAGGAGGTCGCGCTCACTCCCCGCGAAGACGACCCCGAGTACGTCAACATCCATTTCAAGATCCACGAGGGCGAACCGTACAAGATCGGCACCGTAAGCGTCAGCGGCAACACGACCTTCGAGACGCCGGTGCTGCTGGAGCGGATCCTGCTCAAGAGCGACGAGACCTTCTCGCGCGAGAAGGAGGAGGCAAGCACCCGCGCGATCTGCGCCCTCTACGACACTCTCGGCTACGCCGACGTCTACTGCAAGGCGCTGCGTTCGGAGGACGTTGAAAACCATGTCGTCAACGTGACCTTCGAAGTGAGCGAGGGGCGCAAATACCATGTCCGCGACGTGCTGATCGTCGGCAACACCGACACCCGCGACAAGGTGATCCGCCGCGAGCTCGCGATCCAGCCCGGGGACCCCGTCGACCGCAACCGCATCGACGTCAGCCGCGCGCGGCTGATGGGCATGGGCTACTTCCAGAAGGTCGAAGCGACCAGCGTCAACGCCGATTCCCCGGACGAAAAGGACGTCCGCATCACCGTCGAGGAGAAGCCGACCCGCTACAATCTGCGCATCGGCGCGGGCGCGTCCGACGTGAACAAGGTCTTCGGCATGGCGGAAATTTCGACCGACAACTTCGATCTGACCAATCCGAAAAATCTCTTCTACGGCGGCGGTCAGCGGCTGCGGCTGCAGGGCTTCTACGGCGTCGACAACGCCGGCTTCAACGCCGACTTCGTCGAACCGTGGCTCTTCGATCTGCCGATCCGCTTCGAGCTGTCGGGGTACATGAACCTCGTCGATTACGAGAACTGGGACGAGTGGCACATCGGCGGACGCACTTCGCTGCAGAAAAAGATCTTCGACGACTTCACGACCATCGCCGTCGGCTACAAGTTCGAGGTGGTGCGCGTGATCCACGTCGACAAAAAACTCAAGGACTACTTCAAACGCGAGGATCTGTCGGGGACCTTCCTCGTCAGCCAGCCGTCGATCATGCTGGCGCGCGACACCCGCGACAGTCTGACCGATCCGACCGAAGGTTACAACATCAACCTCTTCGGGTCGATCACTCCGCGGGTCTTCGGTTCGTCGCGCGACTACTATCGGCTGGAGGCGAAGGGCAGTTACTACTACAGCTTCTTCGACAAGGCGATCATCGCGATGGTCGGCGCCAAGATCGGCACCGTCGCCACCTTCAGGTACGACAACGACGTGCCGGTCTTCGAACGCTACTTCCTCGGCGGCGGCGATTCGCTGCGCGGTTTCGAGTACCGCACGGTGTCGCCGACCCACAACAAAAAACCGATCGGCGGTCAGTCGATGCTGCTCGTCACCGCCGAGGTCAGCCACCCGATCTGGGGACCGCTGCGCGGCGCGGCGTTCGTCGACGTGGGCGGAGTATGGGCGGATTCGTACAGCATGAACTTTTCGTCGATCAACATGGGCGCGGGCTACGGTCTGCGGCTCAAGCTGCCGTGGCTGAACATCCCGATCCGGCTCGACCTCGCCTACCCGGTGATCAACAACACCGACCACGAAAAGAGCCGCATCCGTCTGCACTTCAACGTGGGGTTCACCTTCTGATGGGCGGCGGGATCAGGACGTCGCGCGGCGACTTCGGCTGCGACGGGGATTCGCTGCTGCGGATACTCAGAATATTGCGCGCTCCGGACGGCTGTCCGTGGGATCGGGCGCAGACCCGTCGGACGCTCACCCGTTCGCTTGCGGGCGAGTGCGCCGAAGTCATCGACGCGATCGAGGACGACGACCCCGCAGCGATCTGCGAGGAGCTGGGCGATCTGCTGATGAACGCGCTCTTTCAGGTGGTCATCGCCGAGGAAAACGGCGAGTTCACCATGGCGGACGTGTGGCGCTCCATCAACGAAAAGATGGTCCGCCGTCACGCCCACATCTTCGGCGATGCGCACGCGGATACGCCGGAGGAGGTGGCGCGGCTCTGGGCGAAGATCAAGGAACAGGAACACTCTTCCGCGCCCGCGCCGGAGTCGGTTTTGGACAAGGTCCCGCACTCGCTTTCGGCATTGACGCGGGCGGCGGAGCTGCAGAAAAAGGCGGCGAAGGTCGGTTTCGACTGGCCCGACGCCTCCGGTGCCGCGGCGAAGGTCCGGGAGGAGACAAATGAGCTCGCCGAAGCCCTCGCCGCGGGCGACGACGCGCACATCGACGAGGAGCTGGGCGATCTGATCTTCGCCGCCGTGAATCTGGCGCGGCTGCGCGGTCGGGGTACGGCGGAGGAGCTGACCCGGGCGGCGGCGCGCAAGTTCGAGGAGCGTTTCCGCGCGGTTGAGCGAGCGGTCGCCGCCTCGGGAAAGAAGTGGGAGGAGTTCTCCCTCGACGAGCTGGACGGCTTCTGGAACGCGGCGAAGCGCCGCGCCGCCGTCCCGCCGGAAAATCGGGAATCAACACGGTCCGTAGCGGACCGCGCCATACAACGGAAAGTGGATAATCATGCGTAAAGAGTTTCTGCCGTTCACCCGCCCCAACGTCACCGCCGAGGACATCGACTGCGTGACCGAGGTGCTGAAGTCGGGGTGGATCACCAACGGACCGGTCAATTCCGAATTCGAAGGCGCCGTCGCCGAGTACACCGGCGCGAGCGGCGCGGTCGCCCTCTCCAGCGCCACCGCCGCGATGCACCTCGTGCTCAAGGTGCTGAACATCGGTCCCGGCGACGAGGTGATAACGCCCTCGATGACCTGGGTGTCGATCGCCAACATGGTCGAACTCGCCGGGGCGAAGTGCGTCTTCGCCGACGTCGACAAGGATACGCTGCTCGTCACCCCCGAGGCGATCGAGGCGGCGATCACTCCGCGCACCAAACTGATCGTGCCCGTCCACTTCGCGGGGGCGGCGCTGGATCTGGACGGCATCTACGCCGCCGCCGGCAAGATCCCGGTGGTCGAGGACGCCGCCCACGCGCTCGGCACCTTTTACAAGGGGCGGCACATCGGCGGGACCCGCAACGCGATTTACAGCTTCCACGCGATCAAGAACGTCACTTGCGGCGAGGGCGGCATGTTCGTCACGGGGTCGCCGGAGCTTGCCGACGCGGTGCGCCGCTGGAAGTTCCACGGCATCGGCATGGACGCCTTCGACCGCCAGAACCGCGGCCGCTCGCCGCAGGCGGAGGTGCTGTCGCCGGGCTTCAAGTACAATCTGACCGACATCTGCGCCGCGCTGGGGCTGAGCCAGTTCCGGCGGCTCCGGCAGATCAATTCGCGCCGCCGCGAGCTGGCGATGCTCTACCGCAAGCTCCTGAAGGGCGTCCCGGAGCTGTCGCCGCTCGCCGATCCCAAAGGCTATGATTTCGTCCACGCGTGGCACTTGTTCGTGGTGCGGGTGACGAGCGACAAGATCGATCGCAACACCTTCATGGCGAAGATGAAGGAAAAGAACATCGGTACGGGGCTGCACTTCCGCAGCGTCCATTCGCAGAAGTATTACCGCGACACCTACCGGATCGCTCCGGGCACGCTGCCCAACACCGATTACAACAGCGAGCGCATCTGTTCGCTGCCGCTGTTCCCCGACATGACTCCCGACGACGTGCGCGACGTGGTCGCCGCCGCCAAAGAGGTGTTCGCGGGCAAGTGACACCGCCTGACAGGTGAGTTGCATCATGTACGACTCCGCCGAAAGTTCCGATCCCCCGCGCCGTCAGGAGCTCTTCTTCTGGTGCTGCGCGGTCGCGGCGCTGCTCGCGCTGCTCGGGCGCGCCTCGTTTTTCGGCGCCGAAACCCGCATCGCCGAAGCCGCGCGCGAGGCGGGCGAATTCGGGCGCTGGTGGCCGTTGTGCATCAACTTCCGACCGTTTTACGGTCTTCCGCTGCTCGAGGTGTGGAGCGTCGCCGCGATGCGTTTCGGCGACGGCATCGGCGAATTTGCCGGGCGGCTGCCCTCGGCGCTGGCGACGCTGGCGCTGCTCGGCGGCATCCGGAGCCTTGCCGCCGCGCTCTTCGACCGGCGCACCGCGCTGGTGGCGGGGTGGCTGACGCTCGGGTGCTGCGGAGCGCTGTATCTGGGGCGCTGCTGCGGTTCCGGAGTCCTTCCCTGCGCGCTGACGGTTTGGGCGGTGGCGCTGTACTGCCGCAGCCGGATCGCCGGATGGCGCGGTTTCTGGAGCACTTTGGCGGTATGTCTGCCGCTGGTGCTGATCGCGGTGAACGGCGGATGGAGCGCGTTGGCGGTCCCGCTGGCGCTGCTCGCGCCGTGGCTGTACCGCTACCGCGGCGCGCCGAAGCGCCGCCGCTGGGGAGTGTGGGCGGCGCTGCTCGTGTCGGCGGCGGCGTTGTATTTCGGGTGCCGGATGCTCTTTTGCGACCCGGTGCTGCTCGCGCTGGATTTTGGTAAGCTGCTCGGAAAAGGCGATATGCAGGGCAGCTGGGAGTTTCTGAAACACCTTTACGGTCCGCGGAGCAATCCGCTGTGGAACGGATTCTACAATCTGCCGCGCGTCATCATGCCGTGGGCGCTGATCGCGCTGACGGGGGTCGCCGGAGCGGTCTGCCGGCACCGCACCCTTTCCCGCGACGAATGGGCGCTGCTGACGGGGTGTCTGCTCGGCTTTGCGGTGCTGGCGCTGCTGCCGGGGTCGACGTGGCCGGAGTATCTCGTGCTCGTGCCGTTTCTGGCGCTCGGCTCGGCGGTGGAACTCCTGGGCGAGAACACGGTGCGGTGGACGCGTTGGTCGGCAGCGGTCACCCGCGGGGCGATAGTGGTGCTGGCGGCGCTGGGGGCGGTCTCGCCGGTGGCGCTGCCGATGTGGAAGGAGCTGCTGGGCTTCGAGCTGCCGAACGTATTCTTGGCGGCGTGTCCGATCATGGGCGTGCTGATACTGACGATCATGCTCTTCGACAGCCACCCGGCGCGTCCGTTTTCGCGTCTCACCGGGCTGCCCGGCGCCATGGCGTCGACGATTCTGGGCGGCACGCTGCTGACGATCTGTCTGATCTCCTTCCTGATCCCGTCGCTGCGCGAACTGCGGGCGGAAAAGCCGTTTTTGCTGGAGCTGAAGTCGAAGACGACGGGCTTTGAACCCAAATCCTTCGTCTACGTCGGCGGCGAATCCGCCGCCGCGGTACTGCTCTTCTACACCCGGATGCCGGGAGAAATCACGATCATTTCCCGCTTCGCGGACGCCCCCGGACCGGCGGCGAAGCTTCTTGCCGAGGCGGTCGCGCGCAATACCGGCACGCAGCTGGCGGTGGTCTCGCGCCTCCGCGCCGGGCGCGAACTGGAATTTCTGCGGCACTGCGTCGGCTCCGGCGTCATCAAGCTCGACGTCGACCGTCCGGATATCATTGAGGAAATTCAGCCGGCGGTCGGCGACGCCGACCGGCTTCAGGCGTGCTGGCTGGTCACGTCGCCGCTCGACGGCGGAAAAAGTTCAACCCATGTCCAAAAATAAAGGAATGTGAAAAATATGGACAGCTCGAGATACCAAGTCGACTTCGTTTCGGTGGTGGTCCCCGTCTACAACGAGGAGGGGTGCCTCGCCGAACTGATCGACCGCACCGTCAAGGTCATGGATGCCTGCGGCAAACGTTACGAATTCATCATGGTCGACGACGGCAGCGCCGACCGTTCGGCGGAGATGATCCGCGCGGCGGCGGCGAAGTATCCCGACCGCGTCGTCGGGTGCATCCTCAACCGCAACTACGGTCAGCACTCCGCGATCATGGCGGGTTTTTCGATCGTGCGCGGCGACCTCGTCGTCACCATCGACGCCGATCTGCAGAACCCCCCCGAGGAGATCCCGAAGCTGATCGCCGCCGCCGAGGAGGGCAACGACGTCGTGGGGACGATCCGCCAGAACCGTCAGGACACCTTCTTCCGGCGCTACGCCAGCAAGGTGGTCAACTGCGCCGCCCGCGCCGCGACCGGGGTCCGGATGTCCGACTACGGGTGCATGCTGCGCGCCTACCGGCGCTTCGTCGTCGAAGCGATGCTCAAATGCAACGAGCGCAGCACCTTCATCCCCGTGCTGGGCAACAGCTTCGCCCGGAAAACCTGCGAAATTCCCGTCGCCCACGCGGAACGGGCGGTGGGCGAATCCAAGTATTCGCTCTGGAAACTCATCAATCTGCAGTTCAATCTGCTGACCTGCATGACGACCGCGCCGCTGCGGATGCTCACCTACTTCGGGCTGCTCTCCGCCGCGAGCGGGTTCCTGCTGAGTCTGTACATCATCATCCGGCGCTTCGCCACCGCGAGCGGCGACCAGTGGGGGCAGAGCGGCGTCTTCACCCTCTTCGCCGTGATGTTCATTTTCACCGGCATCCAGATGATCGGCATCGGCGTCATCGGCGAATACATCGGGCGCATCTACACCGACGTCCGGGCGCGGCCGCGCTACTTCATCGAGGAGGTCGTCGGTCGCGGTGAAACCGGGGAGACGGCAAAGTGAAGATCGTCGCCGACGACAAGATACCGTTTCTCAAGGGGGTGTTCGAACCCTTTGCCGAGGTCGTGTATTTGAAGGGCGCGGCGATTGACGCGGCGGATGTCGCCGACGCCGACGCGCTGATCGTGCGCACCCGCACCAGGTGCGACGCGGCGCTGCTCAGGGGCAGTCGAGTCAAGTTCGTCGCCACCGCGACCATCGGCTACGACCACATCAACGCTCCGGAGCTCGCCGACTTGGGCATCGAGTGGCGCAGCGCCCCCGGCTGCAACGCCGCGAGCGTCGCGCAGTACCTCGCCGCCGTGCTTACGGGCTTCGGCGTGCCGCTGGAGGGCAGGACCCTCGGCGTGGTCGGCGTCGGCAACGTCGGCAAACTCGCGGTCAAGGTCGGCGAGGCGCTGGGAATGCGCGTATTGCAAAACGACCCCCCCCGCGCCAAAGCCGAGGGGGCGGACAAGTTCGTCCCGCTCGAGACCATCGCCCGCGAAGCGGATTTCGTGACGCTCCACGTCCCCAAGGTCGCGGATGGACCGCACCCCACGATCAAGCTGTTGGACGAAAAGTTCTTCGCCGCCGCGCGCAGCGGAGTGTGCTTCATAAACGCCGCCCGCGGCGAGGCGGCGGACGGTGCGGCGCTCAAGGCGGCGCTGCGCTCCGGCAAGGTCGCCCATGCCGCGATCGATGTTTGGGAAAACGAGCCCGACATCGACCGCGAACTGTTGGCGCTCTGCGACTTCGGTACGCCGCACATCGCGGGCTACTCCACCGACGGCAAGGCGAACGGGACCACCGCCGCCGTCCGCGCGGTCGCACGGTTTTTGGGTATCGAAGAGCTGCAGACGTTCCGTGCCGTGCCGCCGCCTCCCGCCAACGCGGTCACGCTCGAGGCGCGGGACGACGCCCCGGAGGAGCAGGAGATCCACCGCCTAGTCTGCCACACCTTCGATCTGCATCAGGTCGACGGCGATTTGCGGCGCGACCCCGCCGCCTTCGAGCAGCTGCGCGGCAGCGCACCGCTGCGCCGCGAACCCTTCGCCTACCGGGTCGCGGGCGGGGCGGAAAAACTGCGGCGCAAACTCGCCGCGCTGGGCTTCAAGGTGATTTGATCCCATAAAGATAAAGGATTTTTCTGCATCATGGCTTATGTGTTCGGACCCATCGCTTCGCGGCGCCTCGGCGTGTCGCTCGGCGTCGATCTCGTGCCGCCCAAAACCTGCCCGCTCGACTGCGTGTACTGCGAGGCGGGCAGGACCACCGATCTCACGATCAAACGCAGCGAATGCGTTCCCGTCGACCGGGTGATCGAAGAGCTGGACGCGGTGCTGTGCAAGCACCCGAAACTCGACTTCGTGACCTTCTCCGGCTCCGGCGAACCGACGCTCAATTCGCGCATCGGCGACGTGGTGAAGTTCATGAAGAGCCGCTACCCCGAGTACCCGATCTGCCTGCTGACCAACGCGATGCTCTTCGGCGACCGGCGGCTTTTGGAGGAGATCGCCGACGTCGACCTCGTGGTGCCTTCGCTCGACGGCTCGAACGCCGAGGAGTTCCTCAAGATCAACCGCCCGGTGGCGGGCTTTGACTTCGACCGTTTCGTCGGCGACCTGACCCGGTACACGCTGACCACCCGGAGCCGCGTGAATCTGGAGCTCTTCATCGTTCCCGGCGTGAACGACAGCGACGCATCCATCGCGCGCTTCGTCGAGCTGATCCGCAAGATGCGCCTCGCCCTCGTCCAGCTCAACACGCTGGACCGCCCGGGGGTCGAAAAGTTCGTCGTCCCCTCGACGCCCGAGAACACTCACCGCTTCATCGCGGCGCTTTCGCCGTTCGTCGCGGTCGAGGCGGTCGGCGTCTTCCGCTACCGCGCGCCGCGTCCGGGGAGGAAGTTCACCGCCACCGAGTCGCAGGTGCGCATCCTCGAACTCATACGCCGCCGCCCGGCGACGCTGCCCGACCTCGCGCTCGCGCTGGAGCTGCCCGAAGCCGAGGCGGAAAAGATCCTCGACGAGCTCTTCGTCGCCGGCAAAGTCGGCATCCAGAAACAGCAGCGCGGGAATTTCTACATCCCCGCCCCCGAAACGGAAGGGGCGAAGTAAATGTCGCTGCTCGCATTCGTGCTCATCATCGCCTCGGCGGGGCTCCACGCCACCTGGAACATGATCGCCAAGAAGGAGCGCATGACCCTCGGGTTCTATGCGATATTGGGCTCGATCGGGGCGATCTGGAGCTCGTGGGTGCGCTTCGTGACGCCGCTCGGCTTCTTCGCGATGCCGGGCAAGTTCTACCTGACGCTCGCGGGGACGCTCGTGGGCGAGATGTTCTACGGCTTCGGGCTGGTCTTCGCCTACCGTGCGCTCGACATGTCCACCGCGTATCCGATGATGCGGTCGCTGCCGTTGTTGTTCATCGCCGCGATCACCACGCTCTGCGGGCTCGGCGAACCGCTGACACTCTGTGCGATGGTCGGCATGGCGGTGCTCTTCGCGGGGTGTCTGATGATGCCGCTCCGGCAATTTTCCGACTTCAAGCTGCGGAACTATCTGAACCGTGGAATGTTCTACATCATCATGGTCGCCTCCGGGACGACGCTGTACACGGTCTTCGACAATTTGTCGCAGTGCGTGATGCGCGAAGCCTTCCCGGAGGTGGCGAAGCCGATGATCTCGATGACCTACTACTCGTACCGCGCGGTGACGCTGTCGATCATGTTGTGGGTCATCGCGCTGAGTTTTCCGAACACCCGCGCGGAGGTGGTCGACATGTGGCGCCGCCGTTCGTGGATGCCGGTGCTCGCGGGGCTGTGTTCGTCGCTGACCTATGTGCTCGTACTGATCGCGATGAACTTCGTGACCAACGTCTCTTACGTTCAGGCGTTCCGGCAGATCGGACTGTTGATCGGCATGCTGGAGGGGGTGCTCATCCTCAAGGAGCGCTGCACCGCGCCCAAGGTCGCGGGCATCGTGCTGATCCTCGGCGGACTCGCGTTGAGCGTCGTGAAACCCGCGACCCCGCCGACCGGAGTCGAAAAACCGGCTCCGATCGCGGTCGAGCAAACAGTGGAGGTGTGTGAACCATGACCGAAAGCGGTTTCGAGATCCGTCCGTTCGGGCTTGAGCAGATCCGACCGATGACCGCCATATCCGCCGATGTCGGCTGGAACCAGCCCGAAGCGGAGGTAGGTGAGATCATCCGGCGTTCGGGCAAATATTTGCTGGGGGCGTTTCACGGTGATCTTCTGGTCGGTACGGCGGCGGCTTATCCGTACCCGGAGGGCGATTTTGCATACGTCAACGAGGTCATCGTCTCGAGTTCGTGGCGGAAGCGCGGCGTCGCCACGCAACTGCTGACCGAGCTTTTGCCACTGGCGGCGCGCGACTATCCGGTGCTGCGCCTCTGCGCGACCGCACTGGGGCGGCCGATCTACGAGAAGTTCGGCTTCGTGCCGTTCGGGACTCTGAGCTTCGGCGAAGTCGAGTGGGACGCGGCGGTCGAGGCGTCGGCTTCCGGCGTCGCGCCGCTCACGACCGCCGACCTGCCCGAGATGTGCGAACTCGACGCCGCCAACTTCGGCGCGCGTCGGATGGAGGTGCTGCGCGGACTTTTGGAAAAGGCTCCCGATGCGGCGTGGTCGCTTCGCCGGGAGGGGAAATTGGCGGGGTTCGTCATCCGCGCGTCGATGAACTGGTTCCTCCAGTGCCGCGACCGGGCGGCGTTTCGGGATTTGCTGCGCTACGCCGACGCGCACTCGGCGGGGGAAAAGATTCCCGTCCTTATTCGGGAGGAACACGCCGCGCTGCTCCCCGGTCGGCTGAACGAGCACTTCAAGCTGACGCTGATGCAGTACGGCGACGCGTTATCCGCTCCGGGCGCCGCCTTCAGCGGTTTTTTGCCCGACATCGGATAGGAACGCTGGGGAAGTTTTGTTCCGTGCCGGACTTGACATTTCGGCAAAGTCGCGATATATTAAACATCTGCGATTTGAAAAGACTTGTATCGGTCAATATAGAAAGAAGGTGTGTCATGGCACATAAAAAAGGACAGTCGAGCAGCCGCAACGGGCGCGACAGCAAACCGAAGTTTCTGGGTATCAAGGCTTACGGCGGCGAGGAAGTCAGCGCCGGCACCATCATCGTGCGGCAGCGCGGCACGCGGTTCCGTCCGGGCGTCAACGTCGGTCTGGGGCGGGATTTCACGCTTTTCGCGCTCTGCGACGGCACCGTCGAGTTCCGCAAGGAGCAGCGCAAAGTCAACGTCGTCCCCTTCGCCGAGTAACTCCGGAGAAGGTTTCGCGCCGTTCGGGCGCCCCTGCCAAAAGTCAGTCGGTGCTTTGCTCGTCTCGAAACCGGGCTTGCCCGGAGCGCCCTCGGGCATTAACGCTGAGGTTAAAGCCACTCGGGACTACCGGGCAACCCCGCTCCCGAATCCTTCGCAAAATCATCTGTCCGACTTTTGGCAGTGCCGCCCGTTCGGTCGGTGCGGGATGTTTTTGAATCACACCCGGGAAACGGTACGTTTTTCCGGGTTTTTTGGTATTTCAGGTACGGGAAAAAGGGAAGCGTCTTTCGATGTTCGTCGATAAAGTGACCATCCGCGTCATCGCCGGCAAGGGCGGCAACGGCTGCTGCAGCTTCCGGCGCGAAAAATTCATCCCCAAGGGCGGTCCCGACGGCGGCGACGGCGGCGACGGCGGCAGCGTCTACCTCGAAGCGTCGACCGGCGAGCAGAGCCTTGTTTCGCTCGTCTACCAGACCCGCTACCGCGCGCAGAACGGTCCCGGCGGCAAGGGCGCCGGGATGCACGGACGCAACGCCGACGACATCGTGGTGAAAGTCCCCGTGGGCACGGTGGTGGTCGACAACGCGACCAAGGAGCTATTGGGCGACCTCGACACCCCCGGCGCGAAACTGCTCGTCGCGCAGGGCGGTCGCGGCGGCCGCGGCAACGCGCGCTTCGCGACCAGCACCAACCGGGTGCCCCGCTACGCCGAACCCGGAACCGAGGGCGAGGAAAGGGAGCTCTTTCTCGAACTCAAGACCATCGCCGACGGCGGCTTGGTCGGCTATCCCAACGCGGGCAAATCGACGCTGCTCGGCGCGCTCTCGGCGGCGCGCCCCAAGGTGGCGCCGTATCCCTTCACGACGCTGCACCCCGTGGTCGGCGTGATCGAATTCGACTACCCGGACTACACTCGACTCACGCTGGCGGACATCCCGGGGCTGATCGACGGCGCGCACGAAAACGTGGGTCTCGGTCACTCGTTCCTGAAGCATATCGAACGCACGAAGGTGCTCATATACGTCCTCGACATGGCGGGGACCGACGGGAGAGATCCGATCGATGATTTCCGCCATCTGCAGAACGAACTCGAACTTTACCAGGCGGGTCTCACGAACCGCCCGACTTTGATCGCCGCCAACAAGATGGACGCCCCCGAAGCCGCGGAAAATCTGCGGCGTCTGGAAGCCGAGATCGGCGGCAGGTATCCGATCGTCCCCGTCACCGCCGCGACCGGCGAACTGGGCGAACTCAAAAAACTTTTCAAGGAGCTGGTGCAGAGAGCATGAGCAACAAGCATTCCCGCGCCGTGATTCTCGCGTTCATGGCGTCGCTGATCACCGTCTACTTTTTCGTCAACTTCCAGAAGGCGGTGCTGATACCGGTCTTCAACGAACTGCAGGCCGACTTCGGCGTCAACGCGGGCGCCGTCACGGGCGTCACCACGGCGTTCATGCTGGTCTACGCCGCGATGCAGTTCGCGACCGGGCTGATCGTCGACCGCTACGGCGGCATCCGGGTGCTGATGGCGGGGAGCGTGTTCATGGCGCTGGGGTCGGCGATGCTGCCCTTGTCGCAGTGGCTGTGGATGGTCTATCTGGCGCGGATCCTCACCGGCATCGGCGCGGGCACGATCTATCTTAGCATCATCAAGGAGATCGACCATCTGTTCCCCGGCAGCTTCACCAAGGTGCTGGGGATAACCATGCTCGTGGGCTACATCGGAACGGGCTTCACCGGACTGCCGGTCATCTGGGCGATCAAGTTCTTCGGCAGCTGGCGGATCGCGCTGGGGTGCTTCGACGCGGTGCTGGTGGTGGCGACGCTGCTGCTGCTCGTGTTTTCGTTCGGCGTGGAAAAGACGCCGATAAATCGCAACGGGCGGCTGTTTTCGTCCAAACCGTACGTCGCGGCGTTCCGCAACCGCAACCTCATGTATCTCCTCGGCGCGAGCCCTTTCATGTACGCGACGTTTCTCATGCTGCTCAACACCATCGTCAAGAAGATGATGGAGGATGTCGGGCACTGCACGCCGGCGCGCGCGGGGTTCGTCTTTTCGGTGATGGTCGCCATCAGCGCGGGCATCCAGCTGCTGCCCGGGATGCTGGAAAATCTGGTGCACCGCCGCCGCAAGATGCTGTTCATCGTGCAGCTTTCGACCGGATGGCTCGGCATCGCGCTGGCGGCGGTCGGGATCCTGTGTGGCGGCAAGTGGATACCGATGGCGATCGGAATGTGGATGCTGGCGGCGGCGGGCGGATTCACCCCGCTCACGACCAGCATCTACCGCGAAGTCAGCGACCCCAAGGGGATCGGCGTGGCGTTGAGTCTGAGCAACGGACTGGTCTATCTGCTGATCTTCGCTTCGGGGCAGCTGGCGGGGTTCATGCTCGACATCTTCGGCGGCGACGCGATCCGCAAGGTCGGCGACGTCACCGTCTATCCGCCGCGGGCGTATCTGGCGGTGCTGGCGCTGCTGATCGCGATGGTATCCTTCGCCATCTGGAACGGCAGCCACGTCCCCGAGACCAACGGCCGCAACATCTTCCGACCGGCGGAGGAAGCGTAGGGACACAGCTTGCAGTGGGCGACGGCGCTCACGCGTTTTTTTATGGTCAGCGGGGCTCACCGGCTCGGCTTCGCCGATCCCCGCCCCGCCGGGTGCGCTCCGCGCCCCCATCCGGGGAAAAGCCCTTCGCTTTTCCCCGGACCCCTTTTGCCGCTTCCGCAAAGAAGAGTATTGTATATAAAGTTCTGCAAAAACAAAAAGGTCATGGTATATTAGTTATTCTCGCAAAAAAAACCGGGGCGCCGCGAAGGCGTCCCGGTTTCGGAATGCGCGTCAAACGCCGATTATTTGGCGGCAGAGCGGATCAATTGGTCTTGCTCTGGTTCGTCGGACCTTCTTCGGTCCACCCCTGCGCCCGGATGGACATCGGATAGGCATAACTGAACCACGGGAAATAATAATCGGCGAGGAAAGTATCGACGTCGACACCGGCGACATTGCCGCCGACGGAGAGCAGATTCAGCCTGCCGCCATGCAGAAAATACGGGCGACCGTAATTTACGCTGCTGGAGTTGTAGGCGTAGACATGCGCAACCAACGTCCCGTCACTGGAGATATTGTCGCAGAGCAGCACCCGCTTGGACGGGCTGATCCTCATGCGTCCGGCGGCGGTCCCCCGGCTGCCGTAAGTTATGGCGCCGTCGTTCCACCCCGGCATTGCGACCTGGATCCCGAAGCCGCCGTCGGTGTATTTGTCCGAGTTGGTCGGATTGAAATTATACTGACTTCCGTAGGTCTGCGGCCATTTCTTGCTGCTCGAAACCTGTTTCACGATTTTCATGGTCGGGCATGCGAGAAATCCGGGCGTATTGTTGACGACTTCCGCGGCGGTGCGGGGGACGTACTTGCCCCGGTAAAGATTCCAAACGTAGTTCCCCACGAAAAACGAGGTGCCGTCACTCTCCTTGACTGTGGCGGCGTTCCAGTTCCCGCCGCCGCCGTTGTTGGTGCCGCTCGGCCACCAGTTGCGGTTGTCGTCGATATACATCTGCGCGGTGGTGCCGGTCTGCTTGAGGTTGTTGATGCAGCGGCTGCTCTGAGCCCGCTCGCGCGCCGACTGCAGCGCGGGGAGCAGCATCGCGGCGAGGATCGCGATGATCGCGATCACGACCAGCAGCTCGATCAACGTGAATTCTCTCTTTCTCATTTATACTCCTCGTTTTTTGTCAGGTCCGTTGTTCCGGACGATAATTCAGGATCTGCCCCCGCAAAGCCCCTTGAAACGCTGTCACTTGGTGGCGTCGTTCACCAGATACGCTCCGTCCTGCCAGTACGACACCGGCGGATACGACCGCGGGATGTTCCTTCCGAAGAAGGGAAAGTAGAAGTTGGAAAAATATTCGTCCTGTCCCACGGAGGCGACGTTGCCGCCGAGAGCCATCAGATTGATCCGGCCGCCGTGCAGAAAATACGCTCCGCCCAGATCGACCGCGTTGCCCCCGGAGTATGCGAAGAAATGCGCCGACTGCGCGCCGCCCTTGCCGCCGGAAACGGCGGTGAGGTTGTCGCAGAGCAGCACCCGCTGGGAGGGCGACACCGAATGATTGTTGACGTAGCTCGTGTTGTCGCCGTTCGAATATTTGCTCCACCCCTGATTCCAGCCGGGCAGCGCGACGTTGTAAGCCCACCCCTGATCGGTGGCGTATATTCCACCCTGAGTGGGACTTATGTTCTGCGCGTACTGGGTGGCGTAGACCTGCGGATAGTTCTTGTTCGAGGGGTTGTTTTTCTTGATCTCCATGCTCGGGCAGTGCCACTGCCCGGAGGGATTGAGGTCGGCGGCGACGTTGAAGCTCATGTACTTGCCCCGGTAAAAATTGTAGGTGTAGATGTTGGTCTGCACCGACACGCCGTTTTCGGTCTTCGTGATGTTCCGGTTGCGGTTGCCGCACGGCCAGAAGTTGCGCTGGTCGTCCAGATAGACCGCGGCGATGGTGGCGCACTGCTTGAGGTTGTTGATGCACTTGCTGCCGTGGGCGCGCTCGCGCGCCGACTGCAGGGCCGGGAGCAGCATCGCCGCCAATATCGCAATGATCGCAATCACGACCAGCAGCTCGATCAACGTGAATTCTCTCTTTCTCATTTATACTCCTTGTTTTTTTGTCAGGTCCGTTGTTCCGGACGATAATTCAGGATCTGCCCCCGCAAAGCCCCCCGAAACGCCGTCACTTGGTGGCGTCGTTTTCCAGATATTCGCCCTCGGGCGGCCGGTACGACACCCCGTGATACGACCGCGGCTTGGGCTGCCCGAAGAAGGGGTGGTAGTATTCGAAATATTCGTCCGTGCTCGCGCTGGCGACGTTGCCGCCGACGGCCAGCAGATTGATCCTGCCGCCGTGGAGGAAATACGCGACGCCGAGGTCGACTATATTGTTTGCGCCGCCGAAGGCGAAGAAATGCGCCGACTGCGCGCCGCCCTTGTCGCCGGTAGGCGTGGTGATGTTGTCGACGAGCAGCACCCGCTTGGACGGCGACACGTTCGGATCGACGATCTTGTTGGAGGCGAAAGCATACCGGTCGTAGCCGTTGTTCCAGCCGGGATGCGCCACGCTGTACCCCAAGCCTTTGCAGGTCCACGGCCCGGCGGCGGTGTCGCCGTTGTTGTGGACGTACTGGGTGGCGTAGACCTGCGGAAAAGTCTTGTTCGAGGGGTTGTTTTTCTTATGCGGCATGCTCGGGCAGTGGAACTCCTTGGGGTCGGTGTCGTCCGCCAGACCGAAGCCCGCGTACTTGCCCTTGTAGAGATTGTAGGTGTAGATGTTGGTCTCCACCGTTTTGCCGTTCTCGGTCTTGGTGACCCGGCCGTTGCGGTTGCCGCACGGCCACCAGCTGCGGTGATCGTCCATGTACAGCATGGCGGTGGTGCCGCACTGCTTGAGGTTGTTGACGCACTTGCTGCTGTGCGCGCGGTCGCGCGCCGACTGCAGCGCGGGGAGCAGCATCGCGGCAAGTATCGCGATGATCGCGATCACGACCAGAAGCTCGATCAACGTGAATTCTCTCTTTTTCATTTCGACTCCTTGGTTTTCAGAACCATCCTGTTGGAACGCTTTTTCTTTGCCCCCCGCAAAGCCCCCCCCGAGACACCGTCACTTGGTGGCGTCGTAAAGCATGTACACCCCGTCCAGATAGTACGAGCACGCATGATATGACCGCGGTCTCGCCCTACCGAAGAACGGGAAGTAGTAGTTGGCGAAAAAGTCGTCGATGCCCGCGCTGGCGACGTGACCGTCCAAAGTCAGCAGACTGGTCCTGCCGTTGTGCGGGAAATACGAGAGACCGAGGTTTATGGACTGACCGTCATAAGCGAAGAAATGCGCCGACATCGCGCCGCCTTTAGTACCGGAGACCTGAGTGATATTGTCGCAGAGCAGCACCCGTTGGGAGGGTCCCACCGAGGTGTCAGTAGGTACGGCGTTGTTGGCTTTGCCGTATGTATAACTGGGATAGCCCTCGTTCCAGCCGGGCATTGAGACGTTGTAAGCCCAGCCCGACGTTGTGGCGATCACCCCGCCTTGGGTCTCGCTTACGTTGTGTGCGTACTGGGTGGCGTAGACCTGCGGGTAGTTTTTGTCCGAGGGGTTGTTGGTCTTGAACGGTACGCTCGTGCAGTGCCACTGGCCGGGGTCGATGTCGGCGGCGACTTCGAAGGGGATGTACTTGCCCCGGTAGAGCGCGTAGGTGTAGATGTTGGTCTGCACTTGTTTGCCGTTCTCGGTCTTCGTGATGTTGATGTTGCGGTTGCCGCACGGCCAGAAGTTGCGCTGGTCGCCCAGATAGAGCTGGGCGGTGGTGCCGCACTGTTTGAGGTTGCTCATGCAGCGGGTGCCGTGGGCGCGCTCGCGCGCCGACTGCAGGGCCGGGAGCAGCATCGCGGCAAGTATCGCGATGATCGCGATCACGACCAGAAGCTCGATCAGAGTGAATTTGCTTTTTCTCATCGTTACCTCCTTTGGGTGTTCTTGGTATCTAATGAACATCGAAGTTGAAGACCTTTACCGCTCCCTGAAGCTCCTCGAGGCGCTGCTTCGCCTTGGGGTTCGCCGTCGTGCCGTAGTGCCCGGTGAAGGGGCTGGTGGACATGAGCTTCTTCGTCGTCGCGGGGATCGCGTTGTAGAAGGCAAAGACGTTGGAGGGCGGGCAGAGCTCGTCGCTGAAGCCGGTGCAGACATAAGTCTCGCACTTGATCATCGGCGCGAAGTTCACGCAGTCGAAGTACGCGCAGGTTTCGAGCGGCTTGCGGTCGCCGTTCTTGATCCGGTCGCTGATGCGGCGGATCGGGATGCTGCTCGCGCGACCGGAGGACCAGCCGTCGAACTCGCAGAAGCACGGCACGTCGATCACCGCGGTCGTGACCTGCGGATCGAGCGCCGCCGCCGCGACGGACTGCGCGCCGCCCAGACTGCCGCCCACCGAGACGAGGGTCTTGCCGTCCCACTCGGGCAGGCTCTTCACGAAGTCCAGCGAGCGCATCACCCGGTAATACATGTCGCTGAAGCACCACTTTTCGCGGTCTTCGATGCCGGCGACGCCGCCCTGGATGGGAATGGTCGTCGCGTAGTTGTAGTAGTCGGCGCCCATGTTGCAGGGGCGACCGTGCCACGTCGGGGTGAAGCCGATCGCGCCCTGCTTGGCGCGGCGGATGGCGAAGCCGGGCGAGGTGTCGCTCGCCATCCAGCTCGCCCAGTCGACGTAGGCGGGGAGGCTCTTGGGCTTGGCGCCCGCGGGGATCGCGAGGTAGCCGCTCACGGGGAAGTCGCCGACGCAGGGGATCTCGACCGTGAAGAACTTGATCCCGGGCTCCGGATCGGGCAAGGGAGTGTAGCGCGGCTGGATCGGCACCTGATCGAGCTTGGCGCGCCGCGCCGCCCAAAAGGCTTCGAAGTCGTCGGGGCGCTTCACGCCCGTCTTGATCTCGTCCGCCGAAAAGAGCGCGCCCGCCTCGGCGGTGATGGTAGGTTTCGCCGGATGTTTCTGGACGCCCTTGCCGCTCAAAAGCTTGCCGTTTTCGTCAAGCAGCTGGAAGCAGAAGTACACCCAGCCGGGTTTTTCGGATTTGTACGAGAACTCGACCGGTTCGCCGGTGGTATCGAACTCCTTGCGCTCCAATGCCTCGCCCTCCCAGCGCACGATGACCCGCGCGCGGGTGCCCTTGAGCGGTTTGCCGTCCTCGCAGAGCGTGATCCGGCAGGTCGCCGTCTCGCCCGCGCGGTAGTAGCCGTCCGCATGGTCCAGCTCGATCCGGTGCCCGGTGTAGGCGCCGAACAGCGCCGCGACTGCGAAGAGCGAAAACAGCAGCCCGATAAATTTTTTCATCGACAACACCATCCAACCCGTTGAAAAAAGCATTTAAACAGATATGATATAGAAAATAACACCGCAAATCGCTATTGTCAAACGCCGACGGCGAAAAAGCCGTTCCCGCCGAGGTTTTTTTGCCTCATCGACGGTTTATGCCGTAAAATTTGAAATGCTTTAATACTTGTTATTTGGGAAATCCTGTTTATAGCCGTCGCTTTTCTTGTTTCCCTTCTTTTCGCGCGAAAAAGAAGGAAAGCCGCACGTCACGGGGCGGCAGCGCCCGTGTGCCGGTAGCGTAGGCGAGTCCCTGCGTCGCCGTAAAAGGCGGCGCAGTGGCGGCTTCGAAGCCGCCAGGAGGCGAGCGGAGCGTATGCGGCATGTCCGGGCGGCAAATCGCCGCTGCACCGTAACTTTTCGTGGAAACCATTTGCATACTGCACACCGGCATGTCCGCACCCCGCAAGATCGGATTCTCGGTAAACGCAAAGCATACCGCAAACGAAGTCGCCAACGGCGACGCCATCCATTATCTCGAAGCCGACGTTCGGCTCGCGAGGGGACGTGGGGGCGGCGAAACGCCCCCCGCTCCCAACGCATAGGAAGTTTTATATTTCGTCGCCGGATTTTTGCTGATCCAAACTCAAGCGTGGCACAGACCGTCGAAGAACCGGTTTTTTTGCCGAAAAACGCGCCGGGGTTTGACAATCGCGCTTTGCGGGGTTACTTTAGCCGGAGCAAGTTTATCACGCAACGGGCAGGGGGCTTTCTTACCGCATGGCGAAGGACGAAGAACATCGGGAACCTGAGTTTCACGCCTTTCCCGGCGACGACCCGACGCTGATCGTCGATCCCGGCGAAAGCGCTCCCGCGCTCTCCGCCGCGGAGCTGCGGCGGCGCCTCGGTCTGCCCGAGGACGACGACATCCGCGACTACGGCGAACTGCGCACCATCGGCGTCGGCGGCATGGGCGCGGTCTTTTCCGGGCGCGAGCCGGGGCTGATGCGCGAAGTCGCGCTCAAGATGCTGCGCCCCGCCTACCGCTGGATCCCCGAACGCATCACCGCCTTCATCCGCGAGGCGCGGACCACCGCGCAAATCAGCCACCCCAACATCGTGCCGGTCCACCGGATCGGCGTCTTCGAAGGGGCGGGCGTCTACTTTGCGATGAAGCGCGTGCGGGGTCAGACCCTGCGTTCGATCATCTCCGCCCTGGCGGACGGCGATGCCGAACTGCGGCGGCGCTTCACGTTGCGGCGCATGCTCGAAATCTTCATCGCCGCGTGCAACGGCGTTTCGTTCGCGCACCACCGGGGCGTGCTCCACTGCGACCTCAAACCCGCCAATCTGATGGTCGGCGACTACGGCGAAGTGCTGGTCATGGACTGGGGAATGGCGCAGTATCACGAACACCGCACCGCGGGCGGCGAAAGCGGCGTCGACCTCGGCGGCGAGGCGGCGAAGGACCGCCCCGGCACGCTGGGCGGCACCCCCGCGTACATGGCTCCCGAACTGCTGACGGGCGAACTCCGCGAACCCGACCAGCAGACGGACGTTTACAGTCTGGGGGTGATCCTCTACTCGATCCTGACCTGGCGTCCGTCGCCGTACCCCCCGAATCTCGCGCGCGAAGAGCTGATGACGTATGTCTGCCGGCACCGTCCGCCGCCGCCGGGCCGCGCGGCGCATCCGGGGCAGAAGGTCCCGCGCGAACTGGAGGCGATCGCCCTCAAGGCGATGGCGCGCAACCGGAAAAAACGCTACGCGGACGTGCAGGAGCTGCTTGAGGAGGTCCACAATTTTCTCGACGGTTATCCGGTGCGCGCCTATTCGCCCAACTGGTTTTACCGGGCCGTGAAACTCCTGCGGCGGCGTCCGGCGGTGCCGACGGTCGCGCTGGCGGCGCTGCTGACGTGGGGCGGGTTCCAATTCTGGCAGGAGATGCAGGATGCGCTTCGCGCGGAGCATATTCTGAACCTTGCCGGATACGATTTCCTGGACGCGCAGAACGCCGACCGGATGCTCCGGCGGGATTACCGGAAGATCGCGGAGCCCCGGCTGGCGGAGTCCGCCGCGGGCGAGAAGCTCCGCGCCGATTTGAACCGGCAGAAGATCCGCATGACCGACAAATACATCGCCGCGCTGGAGTTGTTGTCGCGCAGCCCCTCCGCGAAGATCCGCCGCGAGCCGCGCATCCGCGAGATGTACCGCGGCATATTCAGGGACCGGCTGAAAAACGAGCTTATGTCGCGCGACCCCGGCGCCGTCCGCGAACTTGTGGAGCAGTTCCGTTCCCGCTGGGCGGATCAGTTCAAAGCCGCCGTCGCCGCCGATCCGGCGCTGCGCCGCATGGTCGAAAACGTCGACGGCGGGATCGGCTGTCTGGAATTGGAGACCGCCGAAAACAACTGGACGGTACATCTGCGCCGCTCCGACGGCGACTCCCGGAACCCCGTGGAAAAAACCTTCGAACTCGTAGCGGGCGAGGGGCTGGAGCAGGAACTGCCCGAGGGCAACTATTTGCTGGAGTTCGTGCGCGGAGGCGGTTCGCCCATATCCTCGCCGGTGCGGGTCCATCTGGCGCTGACTACCCGCTTCTGCTTCGAGCCCCCGGCGCGGATCGAGCCGGGGTTCGCCTACATTCCCGCCCGCGAAGAGATGGACGCCAACGGCTGTTCGTATCTGAACGGCGCTTTCCAGATGTCGAAGAACGAGGTCACGCTGGGCGAATATCTGAAATTCTGGAACACGCTCCCGCCCGAGGATAAGGCGCGCTGCCGCGCCCTGCTGGGCGGCGACGCCGCGCAGCGTGAGCTCTGGGACGACGCCGGGCGGATCAGACCGCCGTTCTCTCCGGAGCAGCCCGTCACGGGGATAACCGGCGACGCCGCGCGCAAATACTGCCAATATCTCTCGTCCCGGCTCGGTCGCCGCGTCCGGCTGCCTTACGAATGGGAGTGGCGGCGCGCCGCGCGCGGCACCGACCGCCGCAATTACCCGTGGGGCGACGAGTACCGGAGCGGTCTTGCGCTGCTCGCCGATTCGCCGCTCCGCGCGAAATTTCCCTTCGGCGCGCCGCCGGGGAGCTTCCCCGGCGACCTGTCGCCCTGCGGAATTTCCGACATGGCGGGGAACGTCCGCGAATTCGCGCTGCCGTCGGGACCCGACAAATCGCTCGTGATCGTGATGGGCGGTTCCAGCATGCTGCCTCCAGCCTACGCCGAGATCGGGTTCAATCAGTTCCGGCAGTGGAGCGTCCGCAGCGACGACATCGGGTTCCGCTGCGTGATCGAGGAGTAGTTCCGGCGTGAATTCACGCCTCGGCGGTCGCCTCTCGGAGCAAAGTTTCGAGTCTCCGCATCGCCTCGTCGGGGGGGAAGACCCCGATCCCGCGTCCGCGGCGGAAGAGCAGCAGCGTGCCCGTCCTCGTCCCCGCGATGCCGAAATCCGCGTCGCGGGCTTCGCCGGGACCGTTGACGGGGCAGCCCATCACGGCGATCTTGCGAAAAGGCAGTCTGCCGCCTTCGGCTTCGAGGCGGCGAAGCAGCTCCTCCACCTGTTCCGCGAGACGCGGCAGATCGACTTCGGTGCGGCCGCAGGTGGGGCAGGAAACCACTTCGGGGGCGGCGCGGCGCAGCCCGCAGGCTTCGAGAATGGCGATCCCCGCGCGCACCTCCTCCTCCGGAGGGGCGGTCAGGCTGACGCGGATGGTGTCGCCGATGCCGTCCAGCAAGAGTGCGCCGATGCCGCAGGCGGATTTCACCACGCCCCGGTACGAAGTTCCCGCCTCGGTGACGCCGATGTGCAGCGGCAGGTCGGAGCGGGCGGCGAAGAGGCGGTTGGCGGCGACGGTCACGCCGACGCTTGACGCCTTGAGCGCCGCCTTGATGTGATATACGCCGCGCTTTTCGAGCGCTTCGCACTGGCGGAGCGTCTTTTCGGCGAGCGCGCGCGCCAGCGCCGCATCGCGGTCGCCTCCCTTTTCCAGTTCGGCTTTGAGCGCGGACGCGCCGATGCTGCCCGAGTTGGCGCCCACACGGATCGCGGCGCCGTGTTCCAGCAGCGCGTCGGCGAGGCGCGCGAAGTCGTCGCCCTCCGCCGGGAAGAGCCCCGGATTGACGCGGATCGCGGCGGCGCCCGCCTTGACGGCGGCGACGGCGGACTCCCGGCGGAACTGGATGTCCGCGACGAGCGGCAGGGAGGTGTTTTTCACGAGTTCGCCCAGCGCGGCGACGTCCGAATCCGAATCGACGGCGAGGCGCACGATATCCGCTCCGGCGCGCCGCAGCGAATCGAGCTGCCGCGCGGCACCTTCGACGTCGGAGGTGCGGACGTCGAGCATCGACTGCACCGTCACGGGAGCGTCGCCGCCCACGGGAACGCTCCCCACCATGATCCGGCGGGAGTTGCGGCGGGTCACGGTTCCGTCTCCGTCCGCGCCGCGTCGGCGGGTTTCCAGTCGTCCCAGATCCGCCGCATGTCGTTGAAGGTCGCGTAGAGCATCAGCATGATCAGCAGCACGGCGAAGACCATGTACAACGCCTTCACGAATTTCACGGGCAGCCGCCGCCTCGTCACGGCTTCGATGCAGCCGAAGAGAATGTGCCCGCCGTCGAGCACCGGCAGCGGCAGCAGGTTGAAGATCGCCAGCGCGAACGAGATGATCACGAGGAAGTAGATCCCCGTGTTCAAGGTCGAGTAGCGCACCGAGGCGAAGAGCACCCGACCCATGCCGAGCGGACCGGAAAGATGCCGCGGATTGATCTGGGTGTTCGTGTCCGTCACGCCGAGCTTGTTGCCGATGAAGATGGCGATGCCGCGCAGCGCCTTGTAGCTCATGTCGAGCGTGGCGACGAACTGATCCCACGGCGACGGGTGATCGCGGAGCGAAAGCTCGACGCCGATGGTCATGGGCACGAACTTCATGGGGGTGATCTCGACTGTCAGCACCCGGTCGCCGCGCTTGAGTTCCAGCGTGGACAAGGTGTCACGGCGTTCCCGGATGAGGCGGGTGAAGTCGACGTTGTCCTTCGGCGCGACGCCGTTGAAGCGGATTATCCGGTCGCCGGGCAGAACGCCCGCCTTTTCGGCGGCGCCGCCGGGGATGATCCCCGAGATCTCCAGCATCTGCTCCGGCGCCGGTTCGCCGTAGAAGCTGACCCCCGCGAGGTAGTAGGTGAACTCCTCGCTCAAGCCGGATACGGGTGTGGGGGTGACGGTCACGTTTACGCTTTTGCCGTCGCGAAGCAGTTCCAGTACCACGGGGGCGCCGCGCGACATATCCAGCGCCAACTGGAAGTCGCCGTAGCCGGTGAGCGCCCTGCCGTTGACGGCGGCGATCCGGTCGCCGGCTTTGACGCCCGCCTTTTCGGCGGCGCCGCCGGGGAGCGGGACGAGTTCGATCGGGATGAGGGGGGTGAAGAAGGGATACGCGATGTGTTCGTTTTTGATCTTCCGGGGGGCGTTGGGATTTTCGCGCGGGACGTAGCGGACGTGGAAGGTTTTGCCGTCGCGTTCCACGGTCAGGTCGATCTCGCCGATGGTGTAGATAAGCTGTTCGGTGAACTTCACCCAGGTGCAGAAGAAGCGTTTGCCGTTGACGGCGACGATCTTGTCGCCGGCGCGCAGTCCCGAGGCGTACTCCGGTCCGGCGGCGTCGACCCGGTGGACGATGATCTCGCGCATCTTGGGGGTGTCCTGCGGCATGCCCCAGATCCAGATCACGCAGGCGATCAGCAGCCCCGACAGAATGTTGAAAAGCGGTCCGGCGGCGGCGGTGATGATCTTGTCGAGCGGCTTGGCGGGGGGCAGTTCAGTGCCGTCGGCGGCCTTGGGAACACTGTCGGTGGCGTCGATCTGGGGGATCTCGCAGTAGCCGCCGACGGGGATCCAGCCCAACCGGTACTCGACGCCTTTGTACTTTTTCTTCCAAAAGGATTTGAAGCCGATGGAAAAGGCGTCGACGTGCAGTCCGCGCCACTTGGCGGCGAGAAAGTGCCCCAGCTCGTGCGAAAAGATGCAGAACCCGATGGCGATGAAGACGAACGCGGTCGCCGCGATGTTGAATACCCACTCGAAAAACATGTCGAACTTTGCTCCAACTGGTATTTTTTCCGCTCCGGTCCGACCGGGCGGCACTTATGCCGTTACGTCCGGATTTTCGCCGGGAAAATGGTGCTGAAAGTTAAGTTTTTGGTACTTTTGGTTAAAGATGAAATATTGTCAAGACCATTTTTTAATGTTATAATATACACTGTCATCAAAGTTTTGCAACCGTGGGGGCGGTCGCGGTCGTGATCCCGATTATCGCTCCCGGACCGGAAAGAAGGAGCTGAAAATGAAAATCGAACCGAAACATCCTGACTCGAACACCGTTACGCGATATTTCACGCTGATCGAACTTCTGGTCGTGATCGCGATCATCGCCATCCTCGCCGCGATGCTGCTCCCCGCACTGCAGTCCGCGCGCGAACGGGCGCACGGCACCGGCTGCACCAACAATATGAAAGGCCTCAACACCGTCGCCAGATTGTACATGGACGACAGCAAGGACTTCTGGTGGGGATGCAACAACCGCACCGTCAACGGGTCGTGGATGAAGCGCCTCGTGCAGGGCAAATACATTCAGGGACCGCGCGACGACGATGCCGCCCTCGCCAAAACGGATTTCAAGGCGTACCGCTGCCCCAAGATCACCTTCCAGCCCGCCGTCGGCACCGCCAACATGCAGGTCTACGGCGCGCCGTACCACCCGACCAGCCCCAGCAACGCCAACGCCCGCCCGGGGACCTACATCGACTGGCCGCTGGGCCGGGAACGCTATACCGACGACGGCGGCACCACTTGGAAATACGACCTGAACATCCCGCTTTCGCAGCGGGTCCTTTTCGCGTGCTCGATCAGCAAATCCGCCGACTCGAAGGAACCGTGGGTCGCCAACTGCATCATGGCGGGGTGGGGCGAGACCGAAAGCCGCGGTCAGCCGACCGACGTCCACAACGGCCGCTTCACCGCCGGAACGGCGATCGGCAACGCGATCTCCCTCGCGCCCTCGGACAACATGACCGAATATTACACCTACCGCAACGTGATCTGGGGCGTCAACAACCACTCGTTTCCGGCGAAGCTGCGCTGGTATATTCCGGCGGGCACCACCAAGTCGATCGACGTGATGAAGTAGTTGCCGCTCCGGCAGGGATTCCGGCGACGACGGGATTTACCCGCCGCCGCCTTTTTTGTGCCGGAGTCTTCCCCCGCGGGTCAGTTGAACTTCAGCCACAACCGGTACAGTTGCGCCGGGTAACGGGGGGCGTCCGCCGTCGCCGCGGTCAGCGCGGCGCAGAGCAGCGCCGCGACGGTGACGACCGGCGGATCGAAGAGGACGGCGCAAGTCCCGGGGCAACGGCCGCGCAGCCGCCGCAGCGGATTTTTCCACGACCGCTCCCGCGCCGCCCTTTCGTGCAGTCCCCGGGCGACGGCGGAGGCGTCGGCGGCGGATCCGGCGCCGGAGATCCGGCGGAACGCCTCCAGCAGAAAGAGCCGGTTTTTCTTCCACATCGCCCACGGGTCATCCGGCAGCACGGGGCGGGGTTCGAGCTTGTAGCGCCACGCGCGCTCGTAACCGGCGACGAACTCGGGCGGCAGGGCGGTGTCTTGTGCGTATTCGCGGAGCGCCTCGAGCCGCTCTGCTCCGCGCCAGCGGTATTTTTTGACTGCCAGCAGCAGCGCGTCGCCCGCCCCCAGCGCCGCCTTGTGCAGATTGCGGACGATGAAGTCGGCGTCGTTCACGCCGTCGGCGAGGTGTTCCCCCGCGAAGAACAGTCCCATGCCGCGGTTGAGCAGCAGTCGCGCCGCTTCGGAAAACGGGAGTTTTTCGGGTTCGAGCGCGGGGATCAGCCGGTCGAGGTCCACGTCGCCCCAGACGGGGCGCCAGCCGCGCACGAGCTCCTGAAACATCAGCGTGCGGGCGACGGAACGCAGGTTCGTGAAATTCTTGGCGGGGCTGAAATCGACGGCGACGTTCAGGCGCTTTTCCCATTTTTCGGAGACGGGTCGCAACGCCTCGGCGATCCGGTCGCGGTCCCGCCGTCCCGCGCCGTCGGTGAAGACGAAGAAATCCAGATCGTTGTAGAGCTTGTCGCCGTCGGGTGTGTGCAGTACGCCGCCTTCGCCTCTGCCGTAGCCGCCGCCCAGCACGACCGCGGCGAGCTTCGGCGGCCGCACCGCATCGACGTCGGCGGCTATCCCGGCACGTGCCGCGTCGATTGCGGAAGTCACGTCGGAACTGGGCACTTGGGTGTACTTGGTCGTCATCAATCCTCCGGCTCGGTCCGGCGGTCGCGTCGGGGTTCGGTCAGGATGAACATGCGCTTGAGCAGGCTGTTGATCACGACCGCCAGCATCAACCGCACGGAGCGGTGCTGGTGAAAATAAACGTCCGCGAGTTCGCGCTTATGCTCGGTGTCGAAGAGCAGCCACTGGTCGGCGCTGCGGAACGCGTAATACCGGTCGCCGACGCCGATGCGCACGAGGTCCGCCCGCCCGGCGAGGACCAGCAGTATCTTGGGATAGACGCGCAGCAGGAACTTGAAGAACGGCAGTTTCTCCAGACGCTTTTTGAAGACGCACCCCAAAAGATACGCCGGAGCAAGGACGATTGTCAGCGTCAACGCGGTCAGATATTCGGCGGCGGAGTAGCCGCTGAGCCGCCGCGGCTTGACGGTCTTGACCAGCAGCCCGTCGTGGAGGTCGACGTAGGCGCCGGTATTGACGTCGATCACCCGGTTGCCGACGACGATCTTGTCCTCGATCGACATGTTTCTGCCGACGTAGCTGTAATTCATGACGATGCAGTGTTTGAGCCGGGAGTAGCTTTCGATCATCACCTCCTTGCAGAGGATGACGTCGCCCTCCAGCGACACGCTGCGCCCGAGGAAGCAGTCGTTGCTGATGACGGCGGGCGGGGAGATTTTGCAGTTGGGCATCATTATTACGTTTCTGCCGAATTCCAGCCCCGGCTCCGAGGCGTATCCGGGCAGCAGATAGATGCCGGGGTCGTTGAGGATCCGGAAATTCAGATCGAAGTAGCTTTTGAGCGTGTCCATCCGGTGGAGGGGACAGACGCACTCGCAGAGCCGGTCGCCGTTGCGCAGATAAATTCCGTTAGGCAACGCATCGCCCCCCTCGGCAACGGGGCGCAGATTTTCGAAGAGTTGTTCGGGGTCCGGCAGATCGGGGAGGACCTGCCCCCAGAAGATAAGCAGATCCTCGTCCGGCAGCACGCCCCGGTGCCGCTCCAGAAGCAGGGAGGGGAAGGCGACGTCGGCTCCGGGCAGCCATTCGACCTTGAGCGACCAGTACGATCCGTCGCCGATCCGGTTCCTGAGCTCGTCGTAGAAGAAGCAGTCCACGATGAAGATCTCGTCGACCTTCAGCGCGCAGCACAGTTCGATCGCGTGACGGCACCAGCTTTTTCCGGCGATGGTCATTTCGCAGGGGGACTTGCCGGGGAAGAGCTCTTCTATCCATTCGTTGCCCTGATGACCGATGTAGAGACACGCTTTCATGACGTCAGTACGCTCCCTTGCCGGTCAGGATCGCCGGGATCGTGCGGAGCAGGATCACGAGGTCGTTTTTGATCCCCATCGCGCGGATGTACTCCTGATCCAGCCGGACCTGCTGTTTGAACGGGATGTCGCTGCGTCCGGAGACCTGCCACAGACAGGTCAGTCCGGGTTTGACCTCCAGCCGCTTGCGGTCGTTCATGGTGTACTGCTGCACCTCCGACGGGACCGGCGGGCGGGGACCGACGAGGCTCATGTCGCCGAAGAGCACGTTCAGCAGCTGCGGCAGTTCGTCCATGCTGGTCCGGCGGAGCAGCTTGCCGACGGGGGTGATGCGGGGGTCGTTCTTCATCTTGAAGATCACGCCGTCGGCGGATTGATTCTGCGCGAGCAACGCCTTTTTGCGCTCCTCGGCGTCGACGTACATGCTGCGGAACTTGTAGAAGCGGAAGTGCCTCCCGTATCTGCCGACGCGCACCTGCACGAAAAATACGGGACCGCGCGAAGTGAGTTTGATGACGATCGCCAGCAGCAGAAACAGCGGCGACAACGCGATCAGCGCGAGTTCGGAGATGACGAGGTCGGCGAAGCGCTTGAAGATGTAGGTGCCCCGCACCGTGACCCGCCACGCGACCTGCTTGAGGCGGGAGACGCTGTGATGCGACCTGCGGTCGTTCAGCTCGTTTAAAATATCTCTGATGTCCCGGTCGAGGGACGTCCGTTCTTTAGCCGTCATTCGTCTCGTCCGGGTCAGGATGGGTTCTTGTTCCATTCGCGTTTTTTACGCGGGATGATGAAGATGGATTCGTTGAGTCCGCAGTAGCGCTGACGGCTGATCTGCGAGGCGATCCGGCTGATGATCGGCACGCCGCGACCGCTTTCGGCGTAGTGGGCGTTGAGCTCGTCGAGCGACTTTTCCGCCTGATCGGGGGGCATGAAGAGCCCGTTCCACTCCTTGCCGTGGTCCCAGATGATGAGTTTCAGCTCGCGTTCGTTGGCGCAGAGCTTGATGGCGATGTACTCGTTGAGTTTCTCGTACTCGCTGAGACCGTGCAGGATCACGTTGAAGAGGTACTCTTCGAGCAGCAGCTCGGCGTCGACCGAGATGTCCTCGTCCCCGTAGTGTTTGGAGACGAACACGGATGCCCGTTCGCAGATCTGGTCCACCGAATCCTTGTCCGCCGGCACCCGGCAGGAAAAGACGTATTCCTTCTCGGTGAGGCGCGGCTTGCGGATCAGCACCAGCGACAGATCGTCCTGCGGATGCAGATAGCCGAACTGCTCCAGCGAATGGTAGTACCGGAACGGCAGCGCGATGGAGCGCTCCTCCTTCTGGCTGTCGCGGATCAGGATGCTGGCGAGTTTCATCGCCATCTTCATATCCATCGCCTTTTCGCCGTCGCGGTCCTTGGAAAGGTCCATCAGACCGTCGGAGCAGAACACGAAGACCGACGAATCCGAGAAGTGGTACTCCACATTGTCCTTTTTGGAGTACTCGGTGTCCTTGATCATGCCGAGCGGCATGCTGCCCTTCTTTTCTGGGTTGATGTTTTCGATCTCGCCGGTGTCGGCGTTGACGCAGATGATGTCCATGTAACCGGCGTTCTGGTAGCACAGGTAGTTGTTCTTGAAGTCGATGTACGCGATCAAGGTGCACATGTACACGATGTTGTGCAGATGCCGGCAGAAGAAGTCGTTGATATCCGAGGCGATCAGACAGGGATGGGTGGCGCGCTCCTTGTTGAGCAGCACCACCTGAGTCAGAAACGACTGGATCGCGGACATCGCCAGCGCGGAGTGGGTGCCGTGTCCCGACACGTCGCCGAAGATGAAGAGCGCCCGGTCATCGTCGAGCGGCAGCCACTCGAAAAGGTCGCCGCTGACCTTCGAGAAGGGTTTGTAGAAGCAGCTGAATTCGTAGCTCTCGCTGAAATAGACCCACGGCGGCAGCATCGCCTGCTGCAGCAGACCGGCGAGGAACCAGTTGCGGTGGATCTGCCCCATCAGCTGCTGCAGCGAATTTTCCGCCCGGCAGGAGTTTATCACCTGACGGAGCTTGGCGATCATGAACTTGCGGTCGACGTTCTCCGGAATGTAGTACGAGTGCGGATCCTCGACGATCTGGTCCAGCAGCCGGGCGTCGGACCAGTAAAAGAGCGGGGTGATGTAGACGATCGGCAGCTGCGCGTCGTAGTCGCGGATCTGCCGCCGCAGATCCAGCCCGGAGTCGGGATCGGTGCCGATGTCGTAGATCACGGCGTCGTACTTTTCCTTCTTCAGGGTCTTCACGCCTTCGGCGATCGAGGTCGCCATGTGGATGTGGACGTTGGTGTTGGCGAAGTAGTTTTCCAGCGAGAAATGCACCAGCTCGTTCTTGGTCCAGAGTTGTATCCGGTAAGTCTGGCTGCTGGTTATCAGCCGCGAAGTGGCGTTCAGATCCAATCCCAACATTGTTATGCAACCACAAAAAAGTTTATGACCTGCCGACGGGGGCGTCCGTATCGTCCCCGCTCCGTTCTGCCGTAGTCCTTAATTTATCTCCATAATATAGCATTTTCCGTTTTTTTTGCAAGCCCGCGTCGCCCGTTCGCAAAACCACACGGTGCGGACTTGCAAAATATACCGGGGCGTGATAAATTAGAATGCGAACATAGATATTTTACAGGACGGCGGATTTATGAACTATCAATTTGAAAACATCGGCGATGTGTTGAAGGTGTCTCTCGACGGGCGGCTCGTCGCCTCGTGCTCCGAGGAGTTCAAGGACGCGATGTTCGAGCGGCTCCGCGACGCCAAAAAGATCATTTTCGACCTCAAAAAAATGGGGCACATCGACTCCTCGGGGTTGGGCGCGCTGGTGTCGATCCTGCAGTGGGTCAACGGCAACGGCGGCGTGCTCAAGCTGGCGTGTCTGCAGCCGCGTCCGCAGATCGTCTTCGACATCACCAAGGTCTACCGCGTCTTCGACATCTACGCAACCGAGGAAGAGGCTCTGAAAGCCTTCGGCTCCGCCGAGTGACCGCGGCGCGCCGCGGGTGTTTCCATGAGCCCTTCCGTCAGCATCCTGGTGCGCTCCCGGAACGATGAGCCTTTCATCGGCAGGGTGCTGAGCGCCATCTTCGAACAGGAAGGGGCGCCGCCGTTCGAGGTCGTCTCCTGCGACGACGCCTCGACGGACCGCACCCCGGAGATCATCGCCTCGTTCCCCGAAGTGCGGCGCCTGCCGCGCCCCGAGGGGGAGTACCGTCCCGGGGAGCGTCTCAACTACATGATCCGGAACTGCCGCGGCGAGATCGTCGTCTTCAACAACGCGGACGCCGTGCCGCTCGACCGCCATTGGCTGGCGAACCTCATCCGCCCGCTCCTCGAAGACCGCGCCGACGCGACCTACGGCAACCAGCTGCCGCGTCCCGACGCGCAGTATCTGGTGCGCAAGGATCATCTGCGCGCCTTCGGCGACGGCACGACGGCGAAAAAATGGCGTTTTTTCTTCTCGCTGGCGACGGCGGCGGCGCGCAAGCGCGATCTTGTGGAGCATCCCTTCGACGAGGCGATCCGCTACTCGGAGGACGTCGAGTGGGCGCACCGCCGCAAAATCCGGATCGAATATGTGCCCGATGCGCGCGTGGAACACTCGCACAACTACACTTTTTCCGAGTTGAAACGCCGCTTTTACGGCGAGGGGCGCGCCGACGCGGAGATCTTCGGCTGTGTGCCGCCCTTGTGGCGCGAACTCGCCTCGGCGGTGCGCGAAAGTCTGCGCGACACGGCGTTTCTGTTGTGCCATCCGGCGGGACTGGCGGAGCTGCCGCTGTCGCCGCTGCGCCGTTTCGCGCAGAGATATTACCACTGGAAAGGCGGACGCGACCATGCCGGAAAAGACAGCTCCGTTTAAAGTCCTGCATCTGGTGCGGCGCTTCGCCTTCGAGGAGTGGGGCGGCACCGAGACGGTGGTCTGGAACAGCGCGCGGCATCTGCGCGACTGCGGCGTCGCGTCGGAGATCCTCGCCACGCGCGCCTGCTCCGCCGCGGGCGACGAGGTGCGCGACGGTATCCCGATCCGCCGCTTCGACTGCTTCTACCCCTACTGGCCGCTCGGCGCCGACCGCGTCCGCGCGCTCGACAAGAAGGGCGGCAACCCGATCTCGAGGGGATTGTTCCGGGCGCTGCGCGAGTCCCCGTGCGACCTCATCCACATCCACACTGCCGGCAGGCTCGCCCAGCAGGCGATATTGACCGCGCACGAACGCAATCTCCCCGCCGTGATCTCGTTCCACGGCGGTCACGCGGACGTGCCCGAAGCCGAGCTGCGCGAAATGCTCCGCCCGATCCGGCATACGCTGCGCTACGGCGCGCTGCTCGATCTTCTGGCGCGCCGCCGCTTCGACGTCGCGGAGCGCGCGGACGCGCTGATCTGCGTCGGCGCCAACGAGGAAAAGCTGCTGCGCCGACGTTACCACGACAAAAAGATACTTTACCTGCCGAATGGCATCGACCCCGAGCGCTTCTCGCGCCGGGTGGAGATCGATTTCCGCGAACGGTACGCGATTCCGCGCGACCGGCTGCTTTGCTGCTGCATCGCCCGCATCGACTACCAGAAAAACCAGCTGGCGCTGCTGCGCGCCGTCGCGCGGCTGCGCGACCGGGGCGTCGACGCCGGCGCCGTGCTGATCGGTCCCGTGAGCGCCGAGTGGTACGCTTGTGAGATGCGCCGCGAGATCGCGAAGCTCGCCATAGCCGACCGCGTGACGTGGCTCCCCGGCGTCGGCGCGGACGACGATCTGCTGCCCGCCGCGCTGCAGGCGGCGGATGTCTTCGTGCTGCCCTCGCTGCACGAGCCCTTCGGAATCGCGGTGCTCGAGGCGTGGAGCGCCGGAACCCCGGTGGTCGCGTCGCGCGTCGGCGGTTTGCAGTATCTGATCCGCGAGGGCGAAAACGGGCGTTTCTGCGACCCGGAGAGCCCCGAATCCATCGCCGTTGCCGCCGAACTTTGCCGGAGCGACCCGGAAAATACGCGGTGCATGGCGGAAAACGCCCGGCGCGAGGCGTTCGAAAAATATTCGTGGGCGCGCGTCACCGAAAGACTGGCGGCGTTTTACCGGGAGGTCGCGGATGGACGGCGCTAGAAAAAAAATACTCTTCATCTCGGAGCGCGCCGGGTTCGCGGGCGGCATCGAGCGCTTCATCTTCAATACCGCGCGGCTGCTGGGCGGCGCGGGCTTCGAGGTGTACGGCGAGTTCGACCGCCCCGACCGCGACGCGGAAAATTTCACGACCGCCTTTTCCCGGGTCTTCGCGCCGGACGAACCCGTCGACGCCGACCTCGCCGTGATCCACCGGATCGCCGATTCCGCGCGCCTCGAAAGACTGCTCGAACGCTACGGGGAGCGCCTCGCACTCTACGTTCACGACCACGAATGTTACTGTCCCCGCACCTACCGCTATACCCCGTTCGGGCGAAACGACTGTCGGCGTCCGTATGCGTTGGTGCGCTGCGGGTTGTGCGCGATGGCGACTTCGCCGCGCCGCTGGCGGGGGGGATTCTTCCCGGAGCTCGCGGCGCGCACCGTGAAATGCCGGCGGAATCTGGAACTGTTGAAGCAGATCCCCCGCGTCGCCGTGCTCTCGGAGTTCATGCGCGGCAATCTCGTCATGAACGGCTTCGACCCCGGGCGCGTCGCCGTCATCCCGCCGCCCGTGCCCGTGCCGCCGGAACTTCCGCCGCGTCCGGAAAACGACCCGCCGCGATTGCTCTTCACGGGGCAGCTGATCCGGGGCAAGGGGGTCGATCAACTGCTGCGGGCGCTGCCGCATCTGCATCACCCGTACCGTTTGACGATCGCGGGCGACGGCAACCAGCGACCGGAGCTGGAACGCCTCGCCGTCGAGCTCGGCGTCGCGGACAAGGTCGACTTCGCCGGGTGGGTCGCGGAGCCGGAAAAATTGGCGGCGGAATGCGACGTCGCGGTGCTGCCCTTCTTCTGGCAGGAGCCCTTCGGTCTCGTCGGTCCGGAGGCGATGGCGCGTGAACTCCCCGTGGTCGCCTTTCAAGTCGGCGGCGTGGACGAGTGGCTGCGCGACGGCGAAAACGGCTTCGCCGTCCCGCCCCGCGACGTGGTGAAATTCGCTGCCGCGATCGACGGACTGCTGGCGGATAAAGATTTACGTCTCAAACTCGGAAATTGCGGCAGGGCGTTCGTGCGCGAACGCTTCAGCGAAGATGAATACGTCCGGCGCTTCGGCGCGTGGATGGGACGAAACGGAGGCGTGTCATGAGGATCCTCGTCAGCTGCGTTCCCTTCGACCGCGGGCGCTCCGGCATCTCGGTCTACATGCGCCACACCGTCGCCGCACTCGCGGCGGCGGGGCACGAACTCACGCTCGTCGTCGAGCCCGAGGCGGCGGCGGAACCGGCGTTTGCCGCGTTCCCGCGGATCGTCGGTCCCCGCTGGATCAAGCGCCCGGTGCTGAGCATGCTGTGGCACCTCTTCGTTCTGCCTTTCCGCATCAAGCGCAAGCGTTACGATCTCTTCTTCATCGCCGCCGCGAACCGGCGGGCGGTGGCGTTCCGTCCGGTGCCGACCGTGGCGGTGGTGCACGATCTGGCGGCGCACCGGCTGCGCGGCAAATACGACCGTTTCCGCACCTTCTACCAGACGAAGGTGCTGCCCTTCTTCGCACGCCGCGCCGAGTACCCGGTGGCGATCAGCGAGGCGACCGCCGCGGACATGACGGAGTTCATGAAGCTCCCCCGCGAGCGGATCACCGTCAGCTGGAACGGTCTGTCGCTGCCCGCCGTGCCGCAGTCCGCGGAGTGGCTGGGGCGCAACGGTCTGGAAAAGGACGGGTACATCCTCTACATCTCGCGGCTGGAGCATCCGGCGAAGAACCAGTACCGTCTCATCGAAGCCTACGAAAAACTCCCGCCCGAGTTGACCGCGCGCTGCAAACTCGTGTTCGGCGGCGCCGACTGGCACGGGGCGGAGGTCATCCGCGAACGGGCGGAAAAGTCGCCCCTCGCCGCAAGGATAATCTTCGCGGGCTTCATCGCCGACTCCGACCTCGAGCAAGCGTACCGGAACGCGGCGGCGTATGTCTTCCCGTCGCTCTTCGAGGGCTTCGGGCTGTCGCTGATCGAGGCGATGCACTACGGCGTTCCCTGCTGCTGTTCCGACTGCTCGTCGTTGAGCGAGGTGGGGCGCGGGGCGGCGCTGCTCTTCGACCCGAACGCCCCCGACGCCATCGCCGCCGCGTTGAAGCGGCTGTTGACCGAACCGGAACTGCGCGCGGAACTCGTCGAAGCCGGACGCCGCCGCGCCGCCGAATTCACCTGGGAAAAACATGTCGAAAGGATATTGAATGCCGTCACCGGAAAATGAAACCGAACTCCGTCCCGTGATCTTCGGGATGCCCTTCGACGCGCTGACCGAACGCGAGACGCTGGACCGGATCTTCGAATTCGCCGCATCGCGGGGACCCCGCGGCTGCCGGATCGCCGCCACGGTCAATGTGGATTTCGTCGTCAACACCTACCACACGCTGACGAGCGCTCCACGCCGTCCCGACCTCGCGGCGGTGCTGCAGCGCGCGGAACTCGTCGTCGCGGACGGCATGCCGCTCGTGTGGCTCTCGAAACTCCTCGGGACACCGCTCCCGGAGCGGGTCGCCGGCAGCGACCTCGTGCCGATGATCGCCGAACGCGCGGCGCGCGAAAAGGTGAAACTCTACTTCCTCGGCGGCGCACAGGAGCACACTTGCCGCGCGGCGGAGCTGTTGCGCGCCCGCCATCCCGGTCTCGAGATCGAACTCGACACGCCCTTCGTGAAGCTCGACGCCCCCGACGCGGCGGAGCTGGACCGCGAGATCTGCCGCAAGATCAACGCCTCCGGGGCGTCCATACTGCTCGTCGGCTTCGGCAACCCCAAGCAGGAGCTGTGGCTCGAGCGCAACCGGCATAATCTCGACTGCAACATCGCGATCGGCGTCGGCGGCACCTTCAACTTCATCGCGGGGGCGGTCAAACGCGCCCCCAACTGGATGCGCCGCTCGGGCACCGAGTGGATCTACCGCATCATCCAGGAGCCCCGGCGGCTCTGGAAACGTTACTTCATCGGGTTGTTCCAGTTCAATATGATGGCGCTGGCGGCGTTCCTGAACCGCCCGCGCCGGGGCGGGGCGGAGCTGGTGCGCGACGAATCGGGAGAACTTTGCGCCGCGGGCAAAGGGCGTTTTTCTCCCCGGGCGCTCGCGGATATCCTCGCCGCCGCCGAAACGGGTCCGGTGCGGATCGCCGGATTGAGCCGCCGCCAAAAGCGTCAGCTGCGGGCGCTGCGGCTGGCGCACCTCGTCGCAAACTGAGGTACGGGCATGGACGACATCAGGCGGAGTCTGCAATACCTCAACGGCGCGCGCCGCTGCTTCGGGTGCGGCGCGTGCGCCGCCGCCTGTCCGAAATCGGCGATCCGGATGGCGCCCGACGCCGAGGGATTCAATTATCCCCGGATCGATTTCACGACTTGCGTCAAGTGCGGCGCGTGCCGCCGCGCCTGTCCCGTGAACGCGGAAAACGCCGGAGCGCCGGAGGATCCGGAGTTCTTTTCGCTCCGCCACCGCGACGCGGCGGTGCGGCGGGCGAGCACCTCGGGCGGCGCGTTCACGGTGCTGAGCGACGCGGTGCTTTCGCGCGGGGGCGCGGTCGCGGGCGCGGTGTGGGACGACGGGTTTCGGGTACGCCACACGGTGGTTTTCGATACGGCGGGGCGCGACGCGATGCGCGGCTCCAAATACGTTCAAAGCGACACGATGCGGTGTTTCGCTGACGTGCGCGATCTGCTCCGCGCCGGACGCGAAGTGCTCTTTTCCGGCACTCCGTGTCAGGTGGCGGCGCTGTATTCGTTTCTGGGCGGCAGAGATACGGAAAAACTCACCACCGTCGACTTCATCTGCCACGGCGCGCCGTCGCCGCTTGCGTTCCGGGAGTATCTGCGGCATTTGGAGCAGCTTCGCGGTGCGAAGCTCACAAGTTTCCGCAGCCGGGATCAGAAGCTCGGGTGCGTGCCGATGCGCTGCGGCGCGGACTTCGCCGACGGCACGACGTACCTCGCGGATTGCGACAGCGACCCGTATTTCAAGCTCTTTTTGTCGGGGATACTGAACCGCCCCTGCTGCGCCGGGTGTCCGTACACGCGGGTGCGGCGCGGCTCCGACCTCACGATCGCGGACAACTGGCGCTTCGCCGCCTTCGCCCCGGAGTGGGACGACAACACCGGCGTTTCGACGCTGCTCGTCAACACCCCGCGCGGCGCGGAACTGTTGCGCGCCGCGGAAACGGCGGCGGAGGTCCTGAAATGCACGCTTGCGGACGTCGACCAGCACTATCTGCACCGTCCGGGCGGGAAACACCCCGACCGCGAACTCTTTTTCCGGGCGCTCTCCCGGCGCGGCTTCGCCTCCGCGGCGGCGGATTTCACCCGCCCCCGCCCGCTCGTGCGGCGACTGCGGAGTCGTATATTTAAAATACTTGGCGCCGCGTTGCGCCGCGGAGGAGATGAATCATGAAGATACTTCTGGGCGGCGTCCCCCTCGGGTGCGACAACATCGGCGACGAGGCGATCGTCGGCTGCGTGGTCGGATTGCTCCGGAAACTCGTGCCGGAAGCCGGGATCACCGTCTGCACCCGCGACGGGGCGGGAACGGCGGCTCGGCTCGGCGTCGCGACTTCTCCGCTTTACGGCTTCGGCGACGACCCCGATCTGCGCGGCTTCGCGGAGCTCGCGCGTCGGCACGACGTCTATGTGTGGTTCGGCGCGACGGGGCTCTCCGACTACCCCGAGACGGCGCTCGCGCTGCTGCGCGCCGCGCGCCGCGCCGGGGTGCCGTCGATCGTCTGGAACGTCGGCATGAACTCCGAACTCAACCCCGCCTTCTACCGCGTGCGCGGACGGCGGAGGAAACTCTTGGAACTCTTGACCCGAGGCTGCTTCGGGTGCATCGACTTCGTTTCCCGGTACGAAAACGCCCTGCGCCGCAGGACGCGCCGGCATATCGCCCGGGAACTTGCGGCGTGCAAACTCGTCGTGCTGCGCGACGCTCCGTCGCTCGCCGAGGTCGTCAAGTGCGGCGTAACGGGGGCGCTCGAAGGGGCGGACACGGCGATCTTGCAAAACTCCGCCGCGATCCCGCCGCTGCCGGAGGCTCCCGACGCGGTACGGATCGGCTTCTGCGTCTCCGAGCAGAGCGTCGTGAGCGACCTCGAGGGCGTGCGCCGGTTGTGGGACGAGCTGTTGCAGGACGATCCCCGCCGCCGCTTGGCGCTGCTCCCGATGAACCCCGTGACCGACAAAAAACTCATGCTCGAACTCGCCGCCCGCTGCCGTTGCCGCGACCGCATCGAATGCCTCGAGAGCGCCGATCCCGCCGACGTTCAGGCGGGCGCGGGGCAGTGTCGCGTGCTCGTGAGCAGCCGGCTGCATCTCTTGATCCTCGGCGCGAACGCGGGGACTCCGGGCGTCGGCATCGAACGCGGCAGCAAGATCGCGAACTGGCTCTCGAACTTCGGAGAAGCTCCGGCGGGAACGGTGGAAAAGTGCGACTTTTCCGCGATAAGGGACCGCATCGAGCGGATTTTGGAACGCCCCGACGCCGAGGCGCGAGCGGAGGTGTTTCAGGTCACGGCGAAGCTGCACCGCCGGCTCGACGCGGCGGGGGAACGGCTGCGCCGGACATTGTTCGACATCGCCGGAAAATAAGCCCCGCCGTCAGCGGCGGAACAGCTTGGCGAGCTTCGGCTTGAGCGTCATCCACGGGATCAGCGCCTTCATCAGCGCCTTGTTTTCCGCCTTGAGGCAGGCGGGGAGCGGTCCCGGCAGTTCGTAGCCCTGCTCCGCCGCCCACGCGGCGACCCCGACGTACCGGTCGAAGTGGCGGAATGCCCGCTTCGTCCAGCCGACCCACGGCTTGGGGCGGGCGATGAAGTGGACGAACAGACGTTCCCGGTCTTTGTTCAGTCGGAACGTCTCCTGGACGCGCGGGGCATCCGGTACGAAGTTCAGACAGGCGTTCAGCGTGCTTTCGTCGAGCTGGTGGTAGTATCTGAGCGACGTGTCCACCACGCCGACGTTGCGCTCGGGGAGCACTTTTTTCTGCAGCGCGTCCCAGATCTCGAGAAATTTCCGGTGGCGGCGGAGCGACAGCGCGCAAAAACAGCTCGATCCGGTCGTCGCGTAACGCGCCGCTTCGGCGGCGGAGCCGGCGACCTCCGCCACGTCGCGCTTCCAAACGGCGAGGATGTCGGCGGGGATCAGCGTGTCGCCGGCGCCGAGCACATGCCCCCGGAATGCCGCCGGCATCTCTGCGGGCGACCGCAGGCGGAAATGGATCTCCTCGGGCGACGCGGGCGGCAGCAGCTCCGAGACGTTCCCGGAAAAGAACGCGTCGGAGTCCGCCCAGGTCACATATTCCGTATCCGCCCCGAGCATCACATAAGACTTGCTGCAGGCGAGCGAGCGCCTGACCCCGTCGAGCGGTACGATGGTCACGCCCCCGCATTGGGTGAGTATGGATTTCGCCCGGTCGTCGAAATCCTTGGTTCCGACGATGAACGGTTCGGTCATCCCCGATTTGCGCGCCGAAGCGATCAGCAGGAAGATGCCCCATAGATAGTTGACGTCGCCGATGGTGACGATGGTGTTGCTGCTCTGGTTTTTCATGGATCCGATAAGTTTTCTTTTTTGTCGCCGTTCCCGTGCGGCACTCGCGGTAAAAATTAGCATGTTTCTGCTGTTTTGTCAATCCGGTGTCGCAAACTATTTTGCCGCGCCCCGCCGGAAACGCGGCATTGTATTTGGACCTGAATGGCGGTATATTAAACAGTTGTAAGTTTTTCCGGCACTTGCGCGGTCCGGCGGCGGCGCGGGTTTCGGGGGAGCGGTTTTTTCCACATGGTTTTTACTGAGAATACGACCGGGCAAATATCATGCGACCCTTTTTTTCCATCATCATGCCGTGCTGCGATGTCGAACCGTACATCCGCGAGGCGCTGGATTCGGTGATGAAGCAGTCCTTCGCCGACTGGGAGTGCATCTGCGGCATCGAGGAGTCCAAAGACAAAACCGAGGAGATCATCCGCGGCATCGCGGCGACGGAGCCGCGCATCCGGATTTTCACCCATCCGCGCAGCGGGTCGTGTTCCGCGACGCGGAACGTCGGCACCGACATGGCGCGGGGCGAGTATGTTATCTTTCTGGACGGCGACGACACCATCGAAACGGAGTCGCTGGCGCGCATCGCGGAAAAGATCGGCGCCCGCCCCGGAGCCGACCTTTATCCGGGAGTCATCGTGGCGTACAACGAGGGCACGGGGGCGCGCGAGCTGCGGGAAAACTATCCGCCGGAGTCTTCCCCCGTCGAACTTTCCGGTCCCGAGGCCGTCGTGTATACCGAGAGCGTCAACCCCCATCCGTGTCCGATGCTCCAGCTGACGGTGTTTCGCCGGGAGTTTCTGGTCGAACACGATTTGAAGTGCATCTACGGTCTGCGGCGTCAGGACAGCGAATTTTCGCCGCGGGCGCTGTATCTCGCCAAGCGGGTGGTCCCGCTGCACGAGCCGTTCTATCTGTACCGCATCCGCGCCAACTCGGTGTCGACGGCGGCGAAGGGGGCGGGGTATTTTCTCAAGGACTGGGCGATCATCACCAGATCGCTTTTCGCCTTCCACGCCAAGGTCTCGCGGGAGCCGGGCTTCGACCGGCGCGTGTCGGAGTGCTGGTCGCGCCAATGGGTTTCGCGACTGCTGTTTTTCTGGTTCGCGCCCCAAAACGTCAGCGGGATTCCGCGCGAACGCCGGCTGGAGACGCTGGAGCTCCTCTTCGCCGACGGCTTTTCCGATTTCGCCGCGTTGCTGCGCGTTTCCGGATTCCGCCGGAAGCTGGCGGGATGGTGGGTGCGGGCTTTCTGCCGGCACCCGCTGCTGCGGCGTTCCGCCGAGCTGTTCTTCCGCGGGTACTTCAAGCTGGCGGGCGGCGGTCCGGGCAAGGCGCCGAAGCGCAAAAACGCCGCGGAGAAGCGTCCCAAGGTGCTGATTTATTTTCGTTATTTCGGGTTGACGCACGGCGGTTCCGAATACCTTCCGCTGACCTTTGCCGCCGAGCTGCAGAAGAGCTGCGACGTCACGCTGGCGCTCGACTGGGTGGGATATTTCGACGCGGCGCTGGATTTTTACGGCATATCGGTCGACAAGTCCCGCCTCTCGATCGTCCGGCTGATGCCGGAAAGCTACCGCCCGACCAGCCGCGGAACCAGACTGTCGCTGCTGCGCTTCCGGAGGTTGAAAAAACTGGCGGCGAAGGCGGATATCTGCATTTCGTGCGGCAACATCATGGACTTCGGTCGTCCGGCGCATCACTTTCTGTTTTCCATCGAACTCGGCGACGCCGGCTTCGCCGAGTACGTCAGATCCGGGGCGCGTCCGGGAACCACTTCGAAGCGGCGCCGCTTCGCCGATTTCGCGGAAAAGCTGCTGCGGCGGCTGCTGGGCATGCGCACGAAGCGGGAGATAATCTGCGATCCGCGCGAACGGATCTATCCGAATTCATATTACGTCCGCGACCTTCTGCAGGGGTACTACGGAACCTTCAGCGGGTCGGTGTTTTACCCGCCGACCACCTTCCGGATCGAGCCCCGCGAAACGGTGCGGGATCCGCTCAAGGTGGTCTATATCGGCAGGCTGGAGGCGGGCAAACGCATCGCCGACATCATCGCGATCGTGGAACGGGCGCGGCAGTTGTCCGGGCGGGACGTCAAGTTGAGTTTCGCCGGGCGTCCGCACTCCGACGCCTACCGGAGCGAACTGGAAAGGCTTGCCGCCGACCGACCGTGGGTCGATTTTCCCGGCGAGCTCTTCGGGGAGGAGAAGGCGGAGTTTCTGCTCTCCGCCACCTACGCCGTTCACGCGATGCGGGAAGAGGCATTCGGCATTTCGATAACGGAGTATCTGAAGGCGGGGGTGATTCCCGTCGTCCCCGACGCGGGCGGCGCGCCCGAAGTGGCGGACGCCCCGGCGCTGACCTACCGGAACGACGACGAAGCGGCGGAGATACTGGCGAAGCTCATCGGCGACGCGGCGTTCCGCGAGGAGCAGCGCCGGCACTGTGCTCGGCGGGCGGAGGCGTTTTCCGCCGAAGCCTATATGAAGAGCCAGCACGAACTGCTGAAAGAGATCGTCGGAGCGTGAGTTCCGGGCGGCGAAGTTCCGGCGCGCCCGCCGTCAATGGCGGAACAGCAGCCGCTTGAGTTTGATTCCGCGCCAGACCCACGGCGCGGCTCCGGCGCAGGCGCGGCAGACCGGCCACCAGCGGCGGCGCAGCGAGAGCGGCAGATCGGAAGGCGAGACGATCTTTTCCGCGAGCAGCCAATCCACGACCGGCACGATCACGTCGTGCCACCTCAGCGAATACGGATTCCACATCTGCCACGGTTTCGGGTTGTAGGCGAAGTGGGCGAGAAAACGGTTTTTGTCGACGCTGCCGTTGGCTTTGTAGTGCTCCGTGACCTTCGGCGCGTCCGGGTCGAAGCAGAGCAGACTGCCGAGCACGCTTTCGTCGGTCTGGAAATATGCCGAGTTCTTCTGCCACGGGGTGGTCACGTCCGGTGCGATGACCCTTCCGATCTGAGTTTGCCAGCGCTCCAGAAACGGTCGCCATTTGCGGTGCAGCACGATGAACGGGTTGTTCACGGTGGTGTCGCCCAGACGGTTTTCCGGCAGGGCTTTGCCGCACAATTCTTCGACGTCGCGCCGCCAGATTGCCAGCGTGTCGGCGGTGAGCAGCGGCGGCGGCGGGGAATATTTGCGCACGACGATCTCCTCCGGGTCTTCGCCGACCAGCCATTCGGAGCAGTCGCCGACGAAAACGGCGTCGGCGTCCGCCCAGCAGACCCACTCCGTATTCACCTCGGCGCAGCCCATCAGCATCGGCTTCTGACACGCGACGCACTGTCGGGAACTCGGCAGTTCGCGGATCGTCACGCCGCCCAGCGCGCGGAGGCGGTTTTTCATGGCGTCCGACCAGTCCATGGCGCCGACGACGGTGGGGTGGCGCATGCCGTTCATCCGCATGCTGGCGACCAACAGCAGCGTCCCCCAGGCGAAACCGCGGTTGCCCGCGGTGACGACGGTGGTGATGAGGTCGTTTCCCATAATGCCGTTTCCGTAAATTGGAATTGGTATCCGTCAAAACACTGTTGATAAGCTAGCACGGCTTTCGGCTTTTGTCAATTGTGAAAAAACAAGAAAATGCCTGATGTCAAAGCGTCAACGATCGTCGCTCCGGTTCGCTGCAGCTTTGCAATCGTACGGGAAGATGGTATATTATATATGTGATATTGGTGCGGGATTCGGGCGGGCTGACCTGCCGCGGCGGCGGATATCGAGGCGGAAATGAGCGAACTTTCCGGAAAAAAAGTCCTGATCTATTATCGCTACTTCGGGCGGAAGCACGGCGGCGGCGACTATCTGCCGCTGACGTTGGTTTCCGAGCTGCAGAAGAGCTGCGAGGTCACGCTGGCGCTCGACTGGGAAGGACACTTCGATCTGGCGCTGAAGTTTTACGGTATCCCGATCGATTTGTCGCGTCTCGCCATGGTCCAGCTGATGCCGAAGGATTACCGGCCGACCGATCACAGCATGTATCTGTCGTTTCTGCGCTTCCGGAAGTTGAAGAAGCTGGCGAAGCACGCGGATATCTGCATTTCCGGCGACAACATCATGGATTTCGGTCGTCCGGCGCATCATTTCCTTTCCTCCGCCGCGTTCGGAGATCAGGGGTTTTACGACTTCGTGAACAAGCGAAGTTCCGGCGATGCCCGGCCGCTGTCGCGCCGGTTGTCCGGATTGGCGGACAAATTCTTGCGCAAGGTGCTCGGCATGCGCACCCGGCGCGAGATAATCGGCGACCCCAATGAGCATATCTATCCCAATTCCCGCTATATCGCCGGACTGCTGCGGGAATATTACGGCAGCTTCAACGGGCGGGTGTTTTATCCGCCGACGGTCTTCGATTTCGGCGGCGCTTCCGCGGTGGAGCGGGACCCGCTCAAGGTGGTCTACATCGGTCGTCTGGAGGCGGCAAAGGGGATCGCTAAGATCGTCTCCATCGTGGAGAAGGCGAGGGCGCTTTCCGGCAGGGATCTGAAGTTGAGTTTCGCCGGACGACCGTACTCCGAAGCCTACCGGAGCGAACTGGAAAAGCTGACCATCGACCGACCGTGGGTCGATTTTCCCGGCGAGCTCTCCGGGAAGGAGAAGGCGGAGTTTCTGCTCTCCGCCGCCTACGCCGTCCACGCGATGCGGAAAGAGGCATTCGGCATTTCGATAACGGAATATCTGAAGGCGGGGGTGATCCCCGTCGTCCCCGACGAGGGCGGCGCGTGCGAAGTGACGGACGCCCCGGCGCTGACCTACCGGAACGACGATGAAGCGGCGGAGATACTGGCAAAGCTCATCGGCGACGCGGCGTTCCGCGAGGAGCAGCGCCGGCACTGTGCAAAGCGGGCGGAAGCGTTTTCCGCCGATGCCTACATGAAGAGCCAGCACGAACTGCTGCAGGGGATCGTCGGCTCGTAAGCACGTCCCCTCCCGCGTGTGTTGTTACCGCCGACGCTGACGCGTACGCAAGCCGCCGTTGCGCGAATGACCGCAAATAGGACGTGTAGGACATGTGGGACCGGTAAGACGTACGGGGCTGGAACCGGCAAACAACTGTCAGCAGCCCTTCACCCACCACATCCGCGCGCGGGTTCCAGTCACATCGTTTTTCCCAAGACTCCCATCAAGGCGGTCGTTATGCCCAAGTCGCTCAGCGTGCGTGCCAATCAAAAGTTGCGGAAAAAAATCCGAAAAAAGCCTTTTTCTGTCGCGGAAGGTGTTGACAATCCCCGCAGGATGTGAAAAATCCGCCGCCGGGAAATTCGGCGCGGCGGGCAAATCCGGAGAGGAAAACACCATGTCCAGCGACAAATTTCACGGTTATTCGGTGTCCAGCGACACCGACTGCACCCGGACTTCTTATGTGTACCACGGCACCAAAGCCGAGATGGAGGAGCTGGCGGCGCAGCACTACATCGACGAAACCGGTCAGGCGGGGTGGCTGCGGCTGATCCGCGTCTACCAGCGCGAGGGCACCGTCTGGGAGTGCGAACTCAAATACGAGGCGCCCGAGGATTGGACGCTCATCAGCGTCCCGAACCGGACGTGGGGATCCAAATCCTGCCAGTTGCGCGGCGCGATGCTGTCGCGCCCGCTCGAGTCGCATCCCAAGTACCGGACGCGCTGGAACCACAACCTTTGCGGCGCTCCGGGGACGGGCGTGTTGCCGGCGTGGTACAACGACGCGACGGATACGACGATCCCCGCCGCCGATGCGGCGCGCTACTGCTGGTGCCGGCACCTTGCCGAGATACCCCGCGACGACAACGGGCGGTGGACCCTGCTGGCGACTCCCACCAAACCCGGGGTGGAAAGCTACGACGTGGCGACCTACACCATCACCGAAACGGCGCGTTTCCGTTCCGCTTCGGCGGCGGGGCGGATGGCTGCCGGCATGATCAACCGGATCGGCACGCCGTCCAACTCCTTCGGCATCACGGGCGGAAACTGGAAGTGCGACGACGCCGAGGTGTCGTGGAACGGTCGATACTGGCTGGCGCGGCTCACCTGGACAAGCTCCGGCGACGGCGGCTGGGACAGCGAGATCTACGGCTGATGCCGGTCCCGGAAAGGAAGGAGAGGTAAAATCATGCTTCTGCGGCAACTGGTTTACGGCGGGCGCGAGTGGCGCGACATGTGGAACGACGAAGTGTTGCCCTATCTGCGGAGCCTGCGCCCGGTCGCGGGTCCGGGGGTGCTGATCGACCGGCGTCCCGCGGGGACGGTGTTTCGCGCCGTTCCCGCTCCGACGGCGGCAGCGTCGTCGTCGGCGGCGAACGGGGATTTTTACCAAAGTTACTTCAAACTCACGCTCGAAAACGTGAACAATGCCTTTCAGGTCACCATCGCCGACGGCGCGACGGGCGGAAATTCGTACGCGGTCGTCAATGGGTACACGACATACACGCTTCCTCCCTACACCGAGACAGTCGCGGGCGACCGGCTGTTTTTCCTGAAGTATACGCCCGCGCAGTACAACGCCTCGGGTTCCCAGACCGCTGCCGCGACGCTGGTGATCGCTTCACTCGGTCCGGCGGAGGGGAGCAGCAGTTTTCCGAGTCTTCCCTCCGGCGGCACCGACGGCGCGTACTACATGCAGCTGGGGCGGCTCCTCTGGAACAACGGCGCGCCGAAGGTCGTGCAGGATTTCACGGGCGGCGTCGCCGACTTCCGCTGGTATGTGAAATGCACATTGTAGGTGATTTATGGACCGACCTATTTTAATCGACTCGCGCGGCGGCATCGTCACCCCGGCGACGCCTTATCCGGGCTCGCACTACGCGCCCTCTATTCAAGAGTGGTCGCCCGACATCGCCGCCTACGTCGAGACGGTCATGATCCCGTCGGCAGTCGTGAGTTCGACCGCGATCTTCGACGGGCATCCCGACGACCTCGTGCGCGTGACCTACACCTCCGGGGCGGCGCTGACGTTTTTCGTCGACAGTGTGGCGGGCGGAAGCGACAGCTCCGGCAAAGGCTCGTATGACGATCCGTGGCGAAGTCTCAACACCGCGAGCGCCTTCATAAAATGCGCCGAGTGCATCCTCAACACCGCGTGCCAGTACATCCAGCTCAAGATCAAAGGTACGGTCGATTATGTGTCCGGCACCTGGAACCCGAAAAGTTACCACTCGAAAACGCTTATCCTGACCGGATGGGACGGCGTATGCGACCTCGGCAGCACCGGCGTCTACCACGCGGGGTACATCTTCAACGCCAAAGCGCGAAGCTATTTTTACGGTACGACCGTGCACTCGGGCGGGGCGATCTACACCGCGGGTCCAAGTTCTACCGCGGTGGAGTGCGAGTTTTCGGGCGGCACCGCGGGCGTCGGAGTCTCCGTCGCGTACAACTGTTCGGGGTCGTGTTACGCCGAAGCCCAAGTCTGCCGCGGCGGAGTTTTTACTTCAAATCTGGTGGTCGACTATGCCTATCTGCCGGTGGTACATCGGGTCGTCACCTCGGGTTACAGCGCTTACGGGTTGAATGTCCACAGCGCCGCCCGCGGCGCGAAAGTGACGCTGACGGGCGAAAACTCCAACACGAACGATCAGACTTCGCTGCGGCTCATCGGCTTCGTCGGTCGCAACGGCGCCACGGTGATCGACTGCTCGGCGAACGTGACGGCGATAGACTCGGGCAGCCGCGCGGCGAATGCCGTCGCCTGGGGTTGTTCCATCGGCGCAGCGGTCGTGTCGGGCGGTTTTTTTGCCGCTTCGGCTTACGCGAGCGCGGGCGCTTCGGATAACCTCGCCAGCGCCTACGCCTATGCGGGCGGCGTCGCCAACCCCGCGACGGTTTACGGCGCGGCGACGGTGCTCGACGCCGACGCGGCGGCGACGATGGTCGGAGCGAGCGCCGCGAGCGCCCGCGAGATGGAGACCGAAACGACCGCCAATCTGACGACCAACTGCGTCAAAACCAGAATCCGCTATCTTTCG